>OMGY01000015.1_pt1 | contig 175512 bp, 154 predicted proteins | sample 1674461 | NCBI WGS metagenome assembly OMGY01 (sample SAMN05578579, study PRJEB25193) | human gut metagenome | biome: Human Microbiome; feature: human-associated habitat; material: feces | host: Homo sapiens | place: USA:Birmingham | reverse complement strand
TCCTCTTGCTCCTGTTGCTCCTCTTATTCCTTGTGGTCCTGTTGCTCCTGTTGCTCCTCTTGCTCCTGTTGCTCCAGTTGCTCCTGTTGCTCCTTTAAATCCTCTAGGACCCCTTGGACCTCTACATCCACGAATACATACGCAAGAACACTCATTTTTGTCTTTATCTTCTGAACATTCAAACTTATCATACATACTAGAATTCATTTCGTAAGACATATCATTACTTCCGTTATATTTATCCAACTGTTCATCTTCTAATTGTTCATCCTCTAGTTCATCATAAGAATGATAACTGCTTCTCCTACTCATTAATATATTTTTTCTTGACATATTATTTCTCATATTCCTATACATTGTCATCTTTTTCCTCCTTAGTATTAATAATCTTACTAAATTTTCCTATACTTTATATTATGTATATACCAATCTATTGTTACTTAATCTTTTACAAAAACATATATTTTTTATAAGGTATGATATAATAATCAATAAAACTATTCGGAGGCAACTATGAAATTTTATGAAAAAACTATTTCTAAAAAATTAATTTATTCTGGTAATTATTTGAAAATATCAAATATTGAAGTAGAACTTCCAAACGGAAAAATAACTACTAGAGATATTATCAATCACCCAGGAGCTTGTGCTATAATTCCATTTATAGACGATAATACAATTTTATTAATAGAACAATTCCGTAAACCATTGAATAAAACCATTTTAGAAATTCCAGCTGGAAAACTTAGTGAAAATGAATCTATTTTAGATTGCGCACATAGGGAACTTGAAGAAGAAACAGGCTATATAGCAGAAGAAATGACTTATCTAGGCAGTATTGCAACAGCTCCTGGATTTTGTGATGAAATTATTCATTTATTTAAGGCAACAAACTTATCATTAGGAAATAAATGTTGCGATGAAGATGAATTTACTGAAGTTAAATCTTTTAATTTAGATGAAGTAAAGTCAATGATTAAATCAGGTAAAATCATTGACACAAAGACAATTAGTATACTTGCATATCTATAAAAATATGCACTAATTCTTACTTATATGGATTAGTGCATATAAAACAAATCAATATTTAATTTTTAATATATTATTATCTGTAGCTAAATTTATAAAATTATATAAAATTATAATATTATCAAAATTATTTTCATTGATATAATCACTTATTTTACCATTAAAACTTCTTAAATCAATAACGTGTACTTCTTCAAAATTTTGTGTTAGAAATGGAACTAATGAATTTGCAAAAGAGTCTTTTATAACTAAGATATTTTTATTATTTTGCAACTTACTATTTTTTATTATAGTTAATGAATTATTTCCTCTTAAAAACAAAGAATATTTATCTCTCAATTCTGCTTTAGATATATCATAGATAGAATCATACTTTCTATCTCCAACAATATCCATTTCTAAATTATAAAACTCATAATATGTAAGTATATCTCCTTGTATATTAAATGGCTTAGCCTTAGAAAAATATGAACCATAAAACTCATCTAAAATAACACTATTATAGTTACTTAAATCTATAGGATAAAAACCTATTGATTCCATAAAATCACAATAAGCTAAATATGCACCATACGTTGTCCAATGATGATCTGTATTATAGTAAATATACTCATTTTTTTTATTTATAAACTCATCTAATACATTAATATTATTTGAATAAATTAACTTTGAATAAATTTTATTTATTATTTCAGTCTGATTAACTTGTTGTGATCCTTTAGGTAAATCTTCTCTATATATCTCATATGAATTTGGAACAATCATTAAAGATACCTTATCAATATATTTTTCACTAAATTTACTTATAGCTTCGACATTATTTTTAAGTCTTTCTTCATTAAAAGAATCAAATTTTTCAAAAAGTCTTTTATTTCTCCCATATATAATTCCGTTATTTTCAATCTTTCCAAGTAAATATTCACTCATCGACTTTATACTTATCCATTCATCTCTTAATGGTATTTGATCATTTATATATTCCTCATATTCTTCTTGAAATTTTCCATTAATGAATTTTTCAACTGAAAACTTAGCCTTAGATTTTAAATTTCTATTTTCAAACTCTGAAAATATTTTATCTTTATCAAAAAAACTAATTACTGTTAATGTTAAAATAATTATTGTAAATCCGTATAATAAATATTTTCTTTTCATCAAACTCCCCCTAAAATCTGAAATATAGAAATGGATTATATGATGAATCAACTAAATAAGCTATTGATACTAAAAAGATCATAAGTATAATTACAGTATCAATTACATCATTTTTAATAAATTTCTTATATAATTTCTTAGGAAAACTAGTAGAAAATATAATTGCAATAATAAAAACTATAGCATAGTTTCTAAGATAATAAATCCATTCGTTACCTATATTAAAACTAAACATCTGTTTAAATAATAATTTTATTTGAGCTAAATCAACTACAGCAAACAATACCCATCCAATTAAAATAAAGAATATAGCATATATATGTGAAATAAACTTATTATTATTTAAAAATTTTAAGAGACCTGCCTTCTCAATACTTATTAATAAAAAAAAGTATAATCCCCATAATATAAAATTATAACTTGCCCCATGCCAAAATCCTGTTAAAAACCAAACAATAAATAAATTAAAATATAGTCTTACTTTCCTTACCCTATTACCACCTAATGGAATATAAACATATTCTTTAAACCATTGTCCTAATGTAATATGCCACCTTCTCCAAAATTCACTAATGCTTTTTGATTCATATGGATAATTAAAATTTATAGGGAAATTAAACCCCAATATTTTCCCAAGGCCTATTGCCATAAGTGAATATCCACTAAAATCAAAATATATCTGTAATGCAAATGCTATTATACCCATCCAAGCAAGAATTGTACTTATATTACTAAATCCCATTACTTCAACTTCTGTCCAAAGGCTTCCTATATTATTTGCAATAATAACCTTGCTACTTAACCCTAAAATAAATAACCTTATTCCCTCTTGAATTGCATCTAAATTAACTTTTCTAGACTTCAATTCCCTATTTATATCAGTATATTTTACTATTGGCCCTGCTATAAGTTGCGGAAATAAACAAACAAATGCCCCAAAATCAATTATATTTTTCTCTGGTTTAACTTTTTTTAGAAATACATCTATCGTATATGACATAGTTTGAAAAGTATAAAAACTTATTCCTAAAGGTAATGTTATTTTTACATAACTAAGTGAGATATTAAAAATACTATTTATATTTTCTATAAAAAAATTAATATATTTAAAGAAAAATAAAATTACTATATTAAATGTTATCGATATACACAAAAGTATAATCCTAATCCTTTTACTTTTATTATTTTTATCGATACCAAGACTTATAAAATAATCTACAAATATAGATGCTAACATAAGTACAAAATACTTAGGCTCCCCCCACGAGTAGAAAACTAAACTTAATATTAATAAACTAAAATTTCTAAACTTTTTTGGTGTTAAAAAGTAAATACCCATAGAAATTGGTAAAAATCTAAATATAAATAAAATACTACTAAAAACCATTCTAGTCCCTCTTCCTTCATAATGTCTTCGAGTTTAGATTATAATAAAATTAAACTCGAAGACTTGTTCTTTAATTAGACAAATTATCCTAATGGTTTGTTCCCTTAATCTTTTATATATACTTGATATAATCACATGCCTTTAAAGGATATTCTAATGTAGGCGCTTTTGAATTTAATCTTTTATATGCATCTTCAAATATTTTCCTATTATATACTACCTTGTCAGAATCGCCCATAAAAGTTGCTGTTAGCTCATTAAAAAAATATGAACAATCAATTTTTCCTAAATTATAATAACAAACACAAAGCTGCAAGCTTGGAATCCAAGTATAATAAGCACTATTTGATAAAGATGGATTTCCCTTATCAGGTATACAATCTAACGCTGTTCTATACCAAAATATAGCTTGATTGATATTATTTTTCTCAAAAAAATATTCAGCTAAACTACAAACAATTTCAGCAGTAGGAGCGTCTATCTTAAATGCTTCAAAAACGATATCTGGTACCTTTTCTTTTTCATTTAATACTTTATAACAATTTATAATCCTAAAATAAGCTCCTTTTACATCCTCTATCCATCCTTGATTAGTTTCAATAAATTTTCTATATTCATCTATTGCTTCTTTATAATGCCCATTATCCATCAATTCATTAGCATAATAGTACATATCCCTTGGAGAAAATTTTTCATTCTTCTTCTCCATTTCCTTAAATATTTGAAAATTTCTATCGGTATATGCTTTAATTTTTCCATGCTCTATTGCAAAATCACCTTCTAATCCTCTTCCATATACCGCTAAATACTCATGAACCTTTCCTATCCACTTAAAATTTTTTTCTCTTTTAACAATTCTATTTCTTCTTAAAACAGAAGATACTTTACCCTCATTATTTCTTGCTAATATATATTCACCGCTTATATAATCATAACTAGTATCTAAATGTTCTAATAGATTTTCTATCTTAGTAATATCTTCACTATTTATAAAATCATCCCCATCTAACCATAGTATATAATCACTAGTAGCTTTTCTAAAAGAAAAATTTCTTGCAGCTGCAAAATCATTTATCCATTTAAAATCATATATCTTTGCATTAAAGGCTTTTGCAATTTCTTTAGTTTTATCTTTAGATCCTGTATCTACTATTATAATTTCGTTTATAAAAGACTTTACTGAATTTAAACATCTCTCTAAGGTTCTCTCTTCATCCTTAACTATCATACATAAACTTAAAGTAACTCTTTTTTTCATATATAATTCTTACCTCCAAAATACTACTTATATTATGATACGAATAATTTTTAAAAGATGTCCAAATTTATTATAATTTTACTTTTTTAATTAATTTTTCATCTATTGAAAGCTGTATATTTTTATGATAATCTAATGTATATACACATGTAAATAATTTAAGAGGAAGTGTGAAAATGAGCTTAAAAGAAGAAATATTAAAATTAAAAAAAGAAAAGAACGCATTAATAGTTGCTCATCTTTATCAATGTGATGAAATTCAAGAAATTGCCGACATAGTTGGTGATTCCTATTTTTTAAGTAAAAAAGCCATGGAAAGTGATAAAGATTTAATAATATTTTGTGGAGTAAAATTTATGGCTGAAAGTGCTAAAATACTTTCACCCCATAAAAAAGTTCTTATTCCTTCAAATGAAACAACCTGCCCTATGGCTGACATGGCTTTAGTTGATCGTTTAGAAAATTTAATGGACAAGCATCCTAATGCTAAAGTTGTGAGCTATATTAATTCTAATTTAGATATAAAGGCCTTATCAGATGTATGTGTTACATCATCATCTGCCATTGATATATTAAATAATCTTGATACAGAAGAAATAATTTTTTTACCTGATAGAAACTTAGGAAGCTACTTACAAGAACAGCTTCCTAATAAAAACTTTACTTTATATCAAGGCTTCTGCCCTACTCATGAAAGAATAGAAAAAGAGGAAATTATCGAACTAAAAAAGGAATATCCAGATTTTCTCATTTTAGTTCATCCCGAATGTAACAAAGATGTTAGAGATTTAGCTGATTTTATAGGAAGTACATCTGAACTAATTAATTATAGTGCCTCTTCAAGTTCCAATGGATTTATTGTTGTAACCGAAGAAGGTGTATTATATGAAATGAAATTAAAAAGTCCTACTAAAACATTTATTACTACTAAAACAGGAATGATATGTCCTAATATGAAAAAAATATCTCTTAATGATTTATATAATTGTTTAAAAAATGAGGAATTTGAAGTTCATATTGACGAGGAACTTAGAGTAAAAGCTCATAAAGCCCTAGAAAATATGCATCTTCTATCTGTATAGCAATTATGAATTATGATGTTTTAATAGTTGGCACTGGTATTGCAGGCCTTTATACTGCACTTAATTTAAGAGATGATATTAGGATTTTAATGATTACTAAGAATTCCTTTAGAGACTGTAATAGTTATCTTGCTCAAGGTGGTATTTCAACTTCCCTTGGTCTTTTTGATGAAGAAAATTATTTTAATGATACAGTAAAAGCAGGAAATTATCATAATGATACTAAAGCTGTTAAATTATTAATAAAAAATTCAATTGAAAACATTAATACTTTAATTAATCTTGGAGTACCATTCGATAAAACTAAAGAAAAATTAAATTATACACGCGAAGGTGGCCATAGTGAATTTAGAATTGTCCACGTTAAAGATGAAACTGGAAAGTCTGTAACCGAAACATTATTAAATATTGTATCTAAAAAAAGAAATATTACTATGCTTGAAAATACTGCATTAATAGATTTAATATGTAAAGATAATACATGCTATGGCGGTATTTTGAGAGATTCACATAGAACTTATAAAGTAAATAGTAAATTCACTATTTTGGCTACTGGTGGTATTGGGGGTATTTTTAATTCAACTACTAATGTTGAATATTTAACTGGTGATGGCTTAAATATTAGTTTAAAACATAATATTGAAATTAAAGATATGGAGTACTTGCAATTACATCCTACTGTATTATATGAACCTGATGTAAAAGGTAAAAAATTACTCTTATCAGAATCTTTGCGTGGTGAAGGCGGAATAATAGTTAACCAAAATAAAGAAGTATTTATTAATCCGTTACTTCCTAGAGATATTGTATCTACTTCAATATTAAATGAAATATCTAAAACTCCTACTAATCCTTATGTCTATCTTGATATGACAAAGAAATCTAAAGAATTTTTAATGTATAGATTTCCTTTTCTTTATAATGAATGCCTAAAAAGAGGCTATAAAATGGATAAAGATTTAATACCTATAGCTCCTGCCCATCATTATTGTATGGGTGGAATCAAAGTTGACTTATTCTCTAGAACATCAATGAATAATCTTTATGCCGTTGGTGAAGCTAGTTGTACTGGAGTTCATGGAAGTAATAGACTTGCTAGTAACTCATTACTGGAAGCTTTAGTATTTGCAAAGCAAGCATCTGAAAATATTAATTCTAAAATAAATGAAATTCATTATAAAGATATTATTTTTGAATCTGAATCTTATGCACTAGATTCTTATGACGAATTGATAAGCTATTTAAAAAGAAAGGTGGACAATAAATATGCTAAATTATTCAATTGTTGATACAATAATAAAAAATGCACTAGAAGAAGATATTCCTTATGGAGATATTACTGCTTCTTCTGTTATAACTAGTGGATCTAAAGCAAAAGCTTCTCTCATTGCTAAAGAAGATGGAATTATTTGTGGATTACCTATTTTTCAAAGAGTATTTAATCTGCTAGGTGAAGTCGAGTTTACCGCCTTTATTAATGAAGGTTCTAATATTACTAAGGGTGATATAATAGGTGAAATTCAAGGAAATGCTCTTAATATTTTAATGGGTGAAAGAGTTGCTTTAAATTTACTTCAAAAGATGAGTGGAATTGCAACCTTAACTAATAAATATGTATCAAAACTTAAAGGTCTTAACACAAAGCTTTTAGATACACGAAAAACTACCCCTAACCTTAGAATATTAGAAAAATATGCTGTTAAGATTGGTGGTGGAAATAATCATCGTTTTTCACTATCTGATGGTATTTTAATAAAAGATAATCATATTGGATATGCAGGTAGCATAAAAAATGCAATTGCCTTAGCTAAAAGCAACTGCTCATTTGTAAGAAAAATAGAAGTAGAAACTGAATCAAAAGAAGAAGTTCTTGAAGCTCTTGATGCTGGTGCAGATATTATTATGCTTGATAATATGACCCCATCCCAAGCTAAAGAAATGGTTGAGTTAATTGCTGGAAGAGCTATTACTGAATGCTCCGGTAATATAACATTAGAAACAGTTAGAAGTTATGCACTATCTGGTGTTGATTTCATTTCCTCCGGTGAATTAACCCATTCTGTTAAAGCTTTTGATATTTCTTTAAAGAATTTTACTAGAATATAATAATTAAAGTCGGTGTATGAAATAACATATATGCTGTTAAATAAACATGCTACAGTATATATTTATACTAAATACTTCATATTAACCGACTTTATTTTTAATAAAATAAATTATTAATTTTATTATTTATTTCTTCAATCCCTATTGAATTCATTTTAGTTGTGTCACTTAAATCATATTTATTTTTTAGTGATAAAATTCTATATACACTTTCATCTAATCTTTCTTCTGTAATCTCACCTGAATTAACAGCCTCACTAATAGAGGTCAATACCTTAATTTCATTATCATATCCATGACAAACTAATATTATATCTACGCCTGCATTAATAGCTTTTACAGAAGCTTCACCAATATCATAATTATCCATAATTGCTGCCATAGTCATATCATCTGATATAACCACACCCTTAAAGTTCATTTCATCCCTAAGAATATCTGAAACAATTTTCTTAGACATGGTAGCAGGATTTTCTGAATCTATATTTTTTAATAAAATATGAGATACCATAATTGCATCTGCTCCACTATTTATAGCATTTTGGAATGGAATAAACTCTAGCTCTTTTAGTTCATTTAAACTTTTTTCAACTAGTGGTAATCCATAATGTGAATCTACACTAGTATCTCCATGTCCTGGAAAATGCTTAACAACCGGAATAACATTATTTTCATTGATTCCTTTCATAACACTTATTCCTAAATTAGAAACAATATCTGCATCTCTACCAAATGCTCTACTTCCTATTACTGTATTATTAGGATTACTTAAAATATCTAATACCGGTGCATAATCCATATTATAACCCATTAATTTTAATTCATTAGCTATTATTTCTCCAACTTCATAACACATTTCTTTATTATTATATGCTCCAATAGAAAGACTTGATGGTAGTTTTAAAAACTCATTTGGAGTTCTAGAAACTACTCCCCCCTCCTCATCAACAGATATAAATAAAGGTATCTTATTATTCATATTAGATAATTTTATATTATTTATAAGTTCTGTAACTCCATTTAAGCTTTCAACATTATTTCCAAATAATATTACTCCTCCTATATACGAAGTTTTAATTAAATCATTTATATTTTCATCAACACTAGTACCATTAAAGCCAACAATCATTAATTGGCCAATTTTCTCGTTTATACTCATACTATCAATTAATTCTTTAATCTCATCTCTCTGCGTCTTAATTTCTTCTTTTTTATTTATATCATCTTGTAAATGTTCCTCTTCATTTCTCTTAGTATTATCCATGCATGCTATAAGAAGTATCAGCATAGTAAACAAAATTGCTGAAACTCCAATTTTCTTCTTCATACTTTTCCTTTCTTAGAATATATATTATTTCTATTTTATTATCATTTTTTCTGAATAAGAGAAAGCACTTCCCCTAACTATTTTTCTTTTATTAATTTTAATAATAACCGATATACTTAGTATTATAACCAAAATAATTAAAGCATATATCATAAACAACTCTTCTGGTAATGCATTTATAATAGGATCGGTACTAGGATCAAATATCCAATAATCATTATTAAATATAATCTTATGGAATAATGTAAAAGCCTTAGAAAAGTCTATTAAAATAGCTGCTATTATAAATCCCAAAAAGCAAATCAAAATATTTGCACCTAAATTAAGATTATTAATAATATTTATTTTAAACTCTTTTTTATTTTCTATTTTACTAAAAACGATATAACCAGTAATAAACAGCAAAAAAATTATTGATATAATTATAAGAACTATAAAAATATCTTTAACTTCTTTAAAATGAATTTTTCCATATTCACTCATAACAAAATTTGGTAAAACCAATTTTGAATCAAAAGGATTTTGTAGATAGTTAATAATCTTACTATAATTTAAAAATAAATCATTCGATGATATACCAGTTACAGAAACTAAATTATACTTTTCTATAATAATTTTATATATAAATTTCATATTTAATGCCATAATGGTTGAAATTGATATTATTGATATAGCTGTAAATATTCCCATAATAGTATTTACACTAAATTTTATTATATTACTTTTATTTAAATACCCTCTCATATCATCACCTCTCATCAATTATATCATATTCCACTTTACATTGTATTTTTATTTAATTATGTAATTATATGGTTTCAAAATGCACTATTCACTTTTTACAATAAAAAATGGCAAATTATAGATAAAATTCAATGTTTAATCTATAATTTACCATCAGTTTTATATCTTAAAAGTTATTATAATTTTTATGTATTATTTATATTATTATTTTATATTTTCTAAAAAACACTTATCTTTTTCTTTTTTATCTCTAGTATCAAATGGATTATTAATAAGCGCCTTACAATAAAGACTTGGATAATTTTTACTTAAATATTTCATATACTCAGCCCATTCGATTGTTAAATACTTATATACTGCCATTAAATCTTTTTCTATATGCATTATTTCATATCTTTCAATTTCATCACAATATCTTGTATCTAATTCTTCCTTTAAATGCATTATAGTCATTAACATTTCAGTAAATGTCTCGTGCTCTAATAAATTCCCATTTGAAATTAAATTAATAAGTAAATCCTTATTATCATCTAATTTATTTTTTATATCTCCTAAATTTATTTTATCAATATTTAGTTCATAATCATAATTTAAAATATCTTCGTGCAATTTAGAAAAAGATTGATCATTCCATGTATCAGAGTTTATAGTTCTATGATTAGCCATTACTCCATGTGCATCACCTTTAACTATATCTGATAACAACTTAGTTCCAAGCTCTGTATAAAATAATCCAATAAGCATATTAAGCTTTTCTAATAAATGCTCTTTCTCTCTTCTTTCTAATATCCTCTCAATTACAATTGTAGTTAAAAATACTTCTAAAGGTATAAATGCAATATCCGCAAATAAAAAAATCATCGTATGATGCACATCTTTAAAAATTACAACATGTAAGTAGTGTAGTAATATTGATAGTATTACAAGTCCAGATCCTATCAATATTGTTTCTTTTGTTCTTTTACTCAAATTTTATCCTCCATATACTACTAGTAAATTTATATAAGATATAGTATATCAGCTTGTTTATTAGTAGTAAAGTTATGTTATACGTTATCATAGAGACTGTATCTTTTTAGATACAGTCAACTCTTTATTTATTCAACACGTATTTTTTATTCTACTTTATTGTAACTCATCTTCATCATAATGATTTGATACAAATACATCTGAAGGATCAATTCCAAGTTCCTCACAAGCCTGACTCAAATTACATCCCATTTCATCCATATATTTAGCGACATATGCATTAACATCAATTTGTGAATAAACATTTTCCATACCAAATTCCTCCTAAAAATCACTTAATTATTATCTGTTTTGATAATTTTATTTTTGTGTATCAAAATAACTATTATTTCTAATACTGATTCTATTATATATAATGTTTTAAAAAAATATTCCTTTCTTACCATCTCCCTTTATTTAATATTTTGAAAAAATTCTGATAATTAGTATTTTCAACCTATCTTCTAGATTTCCTTCTAAAAAATATTTTTATTGGTATTACTTTTTAGATTTTATTATTTTCTACTATAAATTACTTAGTTTTTCACTTTATTTGATAAATTTACAAATAAATAATAATTAATCCTTAAATTTAATTTACTTATGTTATACTATATCTTATATAAAATAATAAAATTTTTGAAGGGTGGTAAGTCATGAAAATACACTTTGATAAAAAGCTATTGAAGTATTCAATATATGTCACTTTAACAGCTATAGCTATATTTTTAGCTTTAACTATAATGTCCAATATAGGGACAATATTTACAACTATTTTTTCTATTATCGGAAATTGCCTTAGCTTGATAAAACCTCTGCTTATTGCAATAATAATTGCCTATTTACTCTTTCCCTTAACAAGGAGCATCGAGAATTTTTTAAGAACTAATACTATTTATAAAGTAAAAAAGCAAGGAAACAGAAGAATGATTGCAATTATATCTTCCTATCTTCTTATAATTGCTATAGTATTAGCTATTATTTGGGGAATTTACTTTATGATAGGCGGTCAATTATCTAAAAGCACAACGCTTACTAACATAATAAATGATATATCTTCATATTTAAATTCCAATTCATTTACAACATCATCAATAAAATCAACTTTAGAGAATTTAAATATTTCATTTATTGATAAACTAGAACCTTATATAATTCAAATTGTTGATACTGTTCAAAAATATATAATTAATAACCTTGGATTAATGACATCTAATATAATGTCTATAGGAAGTAGTATTGCTACATTCTTTATATCAATTATCATAAGCATATATATCCTAAAAGATTCTGAATACTTTATTGGTCTTTGGAAAAAACTTTATTCTTTAATATTTAAAGATACTGTTGCCGGTAAAAAATGCTCTGAAATTTTTTCAATAATCAATGATGTATTTTCAAAATTTATCCGTGGACAATTATTAGAAGGCTTCTGTGTGGGTGCACTATCTGCAATTGCGCTATCAATTGCTAGAATAGATTATGCAGTTGTTATAGGTATTATTGCTGGTATATGCAATATGATTCCTTATGTAGGTCCTATTGTTGGAACAATATTAGCAGCCGTAATGGGATTATTAAGTGGAAGCCCTATAAAAGTATTATATGCAATAATAGCAATGCTTGTAGTTCAACAAATTGATAATAATTTTTTAGCTCCAAAAATAGTTGGGCAAAGTGTAGGACTTCATGCGGTATTTACTATGATGGCTATTTTAATAGGTGGTAATATAGGTGGATTAATCGGAATGCTAATTGCAGTTCCAATTGCAGCTTCTATAAGAGTTATATTTAATAAATGGTACGATAATTACACATCTTCTAGAATTAACTAAATTATATATTAATTAAATTTACTAATTTAATACTTATTATGAAAAACTGCATTAAGAAATTGAAGCAAATACAATAAGCTTCAACTCTTTAGCAGTTTTTCTTTTAATAAGATTATAAAGTCTTAAGTAAAATCATATAATTTATGGATTTGATATGATTTAGCTTTTAATTTTATACATTAAAACTATATTAAACAACTTAAAAGCATAACCAATAATCCACTTCCAATAACAATTTTATCTCTATCTATTTTATCATTTCTTAATGCGGAATCTAAAAATCCTAGCACTATTATTATACTACCTACATATAATAGTATGTCCCCATACTTTATAAAAAATATTTTCGATACAAGTATACTTATTACTAATGCTAAAATAACACTTCCTCCAATAAATATTTCATCCTTTAGTCTTTTAAAATATACCCCCATCTTTATTCCCCCTAATATAAATTTTACTTATTAACGATTTCTCACCTTCTACTTTTCTTTTTATCAATTAATAAAATATATTTTTAATAATTTATCATTATTATTTATTTATATATATTATTTTATCATATATATATTCTATTTTCAAAATTTTTACAATTATTCTTATTATAAAAAAATCCTTTATATAGATATATTTAGCATCTATATAAAGGATTTTTAATTATGTATCTAATTTAGTTATCGTTCTCTTACCATCGCATATCCATCTTATTTTATTATTGCATTTATCACATGTAATAATTCCATTAGCTTTACACTCTGGTTCTTCAAATATAATTTCCCCACACTTAGGACATAAAACTTTTTCCATAATCAATCACTTCCTTCTTAAGTACTAATTTTAATATATTAATTATTTTTATTTTAACCTTTTTATACAAATTTAAACAGTTCTTTATATAAGTATATAAAATTTATGCTATAATTTGTAAATAAGAATAATTTACAAAAAAATTGATATTTTATTATAATATAGCAATAAATGTATTGACATAATTAACAAATTTATAATAAAATCACTATAAGGAATTTCCGAATGTTTTTAAACTTTTACCATCTATCATTCGACTAATATAAGAAAGGATGTGAGTATATTTCATAGCGTTTTAACTGTTGTGAAATTAAGCTTATGATTGATAACTTACTTTATACCATACCAAAAGAAAATCATACAAAAGAACAAGTAAAAGAAATATTAACTAACCATCCCGAAATCAAATTTGTTTCATTTGTTGGAATTGACCTTTCAGGAAATGATACTGATGAAAAAATACCAGTAAACTTATTTTTAGATGATCTTGACTCATTCCTTCATGGAGTTGCAGTTCAAACTGATGGTTCATCAGTTGTTTTACCTGGAATCGCCACATTAAATAATGCAAAAGTAGATATGATTGCTGACTTACATAGCAAATGGTTTGTTGATTACAATTATGATTTTATAGATTCTGCAACAAATAAACCAGTTGGTACATTAAGAATTCCATGTTTCTTATATCACGATAATAAACCTGTGGATTCTAGAAATATTTTACACAATGCAGTTAAAACATTTAAAGATACTTTATGGAATATATTTGATACAAATCCTGAAGTATTAGATATTTATGACATAAAAAAAGATGATATAGATGAAATAGTTATTACTTCTGCTACTGAATTAGAATTTTGGGTTAAAACTCCAAACAGTGATGCAGAATTAGAAGAATTATCTACTTCTCAAGTACTTCATGAACAATACTGGACAAGAACTAAAGGTAAAGTTCGTACTGCTTTAGAAGAAACTTTACTATTAATGGAAGCTTACGGATTTGAACCAGAAATGGGACATAAAGAAGTTGGTGGAGTTAGAGCTAAATTAGATTCTTCTGGTAATTTTGATCATGTAATGGAACAAATTGAAGTTGATTGGAAATATTCTGATGCAGTTCAAGCAGCTGATAATGAATTATTCATTAAAATATTAGTTCAAGAAACTTATAGAAGATATGGATTAGATGTTACATTTATGGCTAAACCCCTTGATGGTGTTGCTGGTTCAGGTATGCATGTACATTTAGGAATTAGCTTAAAACTTAAAAATGGTAAGAGAATTAACTTATTCCATACAACTAAAGATCACTTCTTAAGTGTTCTTGGATATGGATCTCTTATGGGATTACTTAAAAACTATGAAGTTATGAATCCATTTATATCTTCAACTAATAACTCATTAAAAAGATTAAAACCTGGATTTGAAGCACCAGTTTGTATAGTTACTTCTCTTGGATTATCTCCAAGTAATCCTTCGAGAAATAGATCTATATTAGTTGGTCTTATTAGAGATTTAGCTAATCCTTTAGCTACAAGATTTGAACTTCGTTCACCAAATCCACATTCAAATGCTTATATAACTATAGCTGTATGTTATATGGCAATGCTTGATGGTATTCTTTATGCGGTTAACAATAAAAAGACTGATGATGAGCTTTTAGCTGAACTTTCAAAAGAATATGGTGAAGAAGCCGATTACTTAGAAAAAGATAGAAAATATAGAGCTGAAGAAGATGTATTTGAAGACTTTACTGAAGAAGAAAGAAATAAATACTTCAGCAAAGCACCAGCAACAATCTATGAAAACATTACTGCATTAGATAGATATCCTGAAAAAGTAGAAGTTTTAAAGAGAAATGATGTGCTAACAGATCAACTTATTAACAGTTTTAGAATGGCAACTATTAAGAGATGGAAAATGGAAATATCTCATAGAATAGTAAATAAATTTACTGCTGAAATCAGAGCTTGTAAATGCCTTCATGATGCAAATAAAGCACTAGATTTAGACTTAACTAACTGGACTAAAATTCACGAATTAAGATTATATATCATGAAGGATACTAATTTTACAAAATCTCTTTTCACAAGACTTAAAGACGCAATTGTGGAGAACAATTTAGAGCTTGCTTCTGATTTATATTTAGAATTAGAAGATAAAATGAGCTTATTAAGAAATATGTACTCTTCATATAAAAAGAATCTTTTAGATATTTAGCAAAAAAAGAACTGCCAAATGGCAGTTCTTTTTTTACTAATCTTCTCTATCCTTAAATGCTTCTAGTACTTTTTGTGTATTCTCTCCATATAAAATGTAATAATCATTGTCATAGCATAATCATAAATTAAGAAAACTGGTTGTGCTATTATCCATAATATAATAGATGCAATAGCTTTTGTTGAAGTATCAAATAACCTAGAAACTATAGTTTCTAATCCTGTTATTACATTTATACCTAATATATTTTGCATTATTAAAAATCCAATAATAAAGGCTATATTGAAGAATACTAATTTTAATAGTATTTCTAATTTTTCTTTTCTTAATCTCTCTATAAAAAACTTTATTATTCCAAATACACCAAAGAAAATAAAATATAACAATGATATGTTAATTGGAACCAAGAAAAAAGCTATTAAACTAGATGCTATATAGACAAAAATTGATGTTTGTACATCACTTCTTATAATACAAATAGGTATTATTGCTGAAGCAATAGTTAATATTGCTAATGTACTTATTGGTAAAAAAGCCGCTAAATATAAAACTATAGTAGTTAATGCAACTAAAATCCCCCCAAGAGCTATATTCTTTGCCTTCATAAAACCGCCCCTTTCATACAGTTAATAGTTAGTAGTTAATAGTTATAGAAACTATTACATTGTTTCTTAAAATACATTCTTAAATTCAACCCAAGTTGAATTTATTCATTAACTATTAACTCAAAACTATTAACTTCTAACTATCCTAACAACATCCTATTAAATCTCCACCAAAGCATTCACATAATGAATCTAAACACCATAAATTCATACAACAATCACAAGTATCCATATTTCCACTTGAAGTTCTATATGTTTGACTATATCCACGACTTCTTGAATTTAATTGATTTAATGCTTGCCTATATTCAAAATTATTTGGATCCATATTACATGCCTTTTGAATATTATTATATGCTGACTCAAACCATCCTTTTGCAAGCATAACATTTCCATATAAATAATACCATTCAGCATCTCTATCTCTAATAGCATTAAGCTTTGATTCTGCTACTGAAATACTCCTCATTTGAATTAAACTTCTAATCTCTGCATAAATTGGAGCATTGCTACTATAAGAACTATATCCTGAATTATAATTTGTGTTATATCCATTAGATGAAGCATTATAGCTTGAATCTCCACCATTATTATTCTTTAACATATCATATGCCTTATTTACTTCAGCAAGCTTTTCCTGTGCTAAATCCTTAAGTGGATTATCTACATATTGATCTGGATGATATTGTTTTACTAACTTCCTATAAGCTGATTTAATTTCTTCTTGAGAAGCCCCTGGCTTTACTCCTAATACCTCATATGGATTCATTTTTAAAACACTCCTTTTTATCCTTTATGTATATTTTTTATAACCGTATATTTTCAGAATAACTTTCTTAATCTTTATGAATTAAATTTTAAATTTCCTTTTTCTTTACAGTTACAATTATTAACTATCTTTTCATACTTATCCATCATTCCAAGACTAATTATATTTTCAAGTATTGCTTTGTTTCTTTTTAATGGTAATTTATCTAATGATTCCTTACAATTATATCCACAATTCAATATAGTAAATTCCATTCGCGGCTTTATTTCCAGCATTAGCCCATCATAACTTTTATTTTCCTTATTATATAAAAAGTTTATTGGATTAAATTTATTTTTCTCCATATCTTCCTTTAAATCATCTAATGCATCTATTAAATATATCCACTTTCCTAATGCATATCCTAGATCATAAAGTGCATACCTAATATTTTCACAATCGCCTTCAAAATTTTCTGGATATAACTCTAAAATTTTAGCAACTATTAAACTAAATGGATGAGAAATTTCATCTATAGATTCAAAATTTTTATTTTCCTCTAAGTTAGATAATAAATTTAAATTTTCTTCTATTATATCATTAACTTTCGTAACATTTCTGTTAAATTTTCTTTTATATGGTGATAATGCTGTACTTTCTAACTTACTTTTTATACTTTTATCATCATTCACATCATCAATCAACTTATAATATACTAATGAAACATTCATTGCAGCTGTATATTCTAATGCCTTATTATCTATAATCATTGGCTTTTTCTTTAATGGATGAGCCATACATCTTTTAAAGTCAATTTTAGGAGTCTCATTATGTAATGCATCTAATAATAATCCTAAGAATGCCATATCATAATTTAAAGTTAACCTTGGTAGATTTCCAAAAGTATCTTTAATATGCATACAGACACCACAATAATATCCTCTAAACATTTCATATTCTCTAATTTTAAGCTCTGGTTTCAGTGGAGTTACATAACCAAACAAATAATCACTCCTTTATGCTATTCTCATTTTATAACCTTAGTATAGTTTATTTGTATTTATTTATCAATTTATCATAAACTTTTTAATTAATACTGTATGAAAAAATAAAACTGTACAAAAATAACATGTTTAAATAAAATTATCCATGTTATTTTTTATACAGTCATAAAGTTTATTTATTTTTAAAAGCTTCCTCCGCCTCCACCATGAGTATTTCCACTACTTGAAGTATGAGTTGAACTTCCTCCACTACTACTATTATTTCTCTCTATTTTTGTTTTTGAAGTGTACGTACTAATAAATCTATCCTTTTTTCTAGTAAAAACTATTGAGTTACTATCAACATAATTTGCTGTAGAAATAGATTTTGAATTTTTATAAGAATTAACAACTAATAAAGATACTACACTAGCTACTATTAATCCAGCTCCTAATCCAATAAAAATAACTTTTTGAGTACGTTCAGCCTCATTATAAGTATATTGCCCTGCTGGTATACCTTCTTCTGCATAATAATTTATATCATTTATAAATTCATTACATCCTTCAAAATAATCTGCATTTTTTAATTGCGTTGTTATATCATCAACTATATTCTGTATTCTACTATCTGTGAAATATTTTATAGCCTCTCCCGAAGTTGATATCCATACCTTTCTATCGTCCATATCTATTAACAATAATAAGCCACTTTTATCTTCTCCAACACCATATCTATTATAATCAAAATAATCATCAGCATAATCCATTTGGCTTTTACCACCTAAATCATTAGATGTTACTATAACAGCATCCATATTATACTGTTCTTTAAAACTTGCTAAATCTTCTCTTAATTGTTGTTCTTCCTCACTTGATAAAAGATTAGCATCATCAACTACAAAATTTATATCTGCACTTACTATAGTTACAAAGGATAATAGCAAGACAAGTGAACTAATAAAAGGTACCATTTTCTTTTTTATATTAATCATATAAACATCCCTCCTATTAATACAACTAAAAATACCAAAATAAATACTATCGCAAACAATATTGCTATTTTACCTTTTGACACTGGTAATGAGCCAAACACCTTTCCTGTTTGACCATTCATTGCAAATATATAATTTTTATCTCCTGAACTATATGTCATCATCCAAACAGGCATCAATGCATATTGACAAGATGTTTTATTAAACCTTTCATTTGTTCCAACAATATCAACAGTTGAATATCCACTTATAGAATTTCTCAATATATCATTTGTTCCCATTCTTATTTTACCTTCAATTAAAGGTAAAACTTGCTCCTTACCTCTATCATATTTTTCTGAAAAAAATCCTGGTAAATATGCTATTGAAAAATCTTTAAGCTCTCTATCATCATAAGGCTCAATACTTTCCATAACATTATCATCCATTTTACTTGATGCATTATGAGGAACATTATTAAAATTCAAATTTGCTTCTCTATATACATGATATACGTCTGTTTTAGTATATCTATAATCACCACTTACCCAAGTATTTATTCTTTTACATCTAGCACTCATTTCCCCAGTAACATTAGAAGTAACTAACCAAAATGGAATATAGATACCTGTAATTTTCTCTAATTGTTTATAGGATGAAAACTCCTTAGGCAAAAACCATTTTTTCTTACTCCATTTCAAGAAATTCTCAATTGCAGTTTCCTTATTAACTTTAAATGGCATAACTTTAGATGGCTTAAACTCGCCTTTAAACTTATCATTTAACACAACTGGCCCATGGCAATAACAACAAAATGTTGCTGTTGTTGTTTTATCACATACTATTTCAGCCCCACATCTTGGACATGAATAACTTGCTGTGTTTTCCTCTAAATTACTCCATTCATCATTATATTCTTCATCTAAAATTTCTTCCGTTATATGATCTTTATTTTCATTATTTAAACGTTCTATATCGCCCACTGTAAACTCACTCATACAAAAATCACATTTTCCTTTTTGCAAAGTAGGATCAAAGTTAATTTCTGCACCACAATTTGGGCACTTATATGTTATAGCGGCCATTATATTCCCCCTAATACTAATTTATATATATATCTATCTTATTAATATACATATTCTATTAATTATATCACATATTTTTACATAATATTCTAACACTCCTATATATTCTCTCTCAAATTTTATAGAACAATACTTTTGAATTTGTCCACATTTTTTCAAAAAATTATACCTAAATTAATTATAATATTTAAGGAATTTAATCATATTTTTCCCATTTATTTTTTCTTGACTTTTCTTTAGCGATATGTTTTAATCTCTTGAATTTAAAGTATTACAACCACTTTTCTATATTATTCCTTTTTACTTCTTCCATTTTATTCATTCCCATTATAAACCATGTTGGTTTGACATCATTTTTTATATATAGTATAACCTTGTTGCAGGGCGAAGGAATTAAATTAATAATCTTGGAGGTGTATTTTTCTGTTTAAGAAAATTATAGTTTTAACAACTTCACTTGCTATATCACTATTTGGTATAAATGAATTTTCTGCACAAGCAAGTGTTTTAAATAAAAGTGCACAAAAAGTTGTTAATGTAAGTTATTTAGATAAAAATGATATAAGCTCAAATACTAATATATATGAATATAATAATGATATTACTACTGATAATATTAATGATAATACTCGTAGTGTTACTAATGAAAATATTATTAATGATATAAATATCTCTAATAAAAACTTAGAAGAAGAAAAGGCTAAAGAAATTGAAGAATCTAGCTCAAAAGAAGACGAATCTACTTCTGAATCTTTAGAAGATAGTGAATGTGTTGCAAATACTACTAATGATGAAACTACCAACTATAAAGCAGTATATACAATGGTAAGTACTGCGTATACAGGTGATACAATTACCTATACAGGCACTACCCCTGTCCGTGATCCCAATGGTATTAGTACCATTGCAGTAGATCCATCTATAATTCCTTTAGGTTCAAAAGTTTATATACCTGGATATGGTATGGCTATTGCTGCTGATACAGGTGGTGCAATTAAAGGTAACAAAATAGATTTATTTTTAAACTCAGAAAATGATTGTATAAACTGGGGAGTGCAGACTGTATCATTATACATTATTGCTTATCCTGGAGAATGGTAAAACTCAAGTTAACTTAACATTTTTTATTATTAACAAAATAAAGGAGTATATTATACTATATATCATCACTAAAGATATATAAATATAAAATACTCCTTTTATTTACTTATTATTTAATCAAATCATTATATTTAGCTTCTATATTATCCTTAATCTCACTATTTAAAATAAATAATGATACTAAATCTCCATTAACTTCAATTGTTGCATTCTCTGCAGCTTCTAAATATTCAGGATATAAATGGCCAGCTAGTAGATCTTGAATATATTCTTCTAATGAAGCCTTTACACTATCAACTTTTCCCTCTTTTGCTTTTACTACTATTATAGCATCTTGTTGTGCTGTCACACCTGGAACTAATATTCCATAATCGACTATGTCTTCTAAATTTAAATGATATATATCTTTAGCCATCTCATCATCAACCATTGTTGGCATCATAAATAATTCTTCTTCACTTAATTTTTCTACAACTTCCTTTGCTGATACAGAAGATGTTTGCCCTGTCCCCTGCTCAACACTTTGATTATTACCGTTGTTTGCTTTTCCACAACCTGTTAATGTTGCACCTACCATAATTGCAATTAAAGCACTTACTAATATTTTTTTCATTTTTGATAACCTCACTTTTATTAATTTTCTTTTGTTAACATATTAATTAGACTATCATGTCCTATAAATTGTTCCTTGCTTTAAAAAATTTTTTCAAATTTATTTTTGCTTATATTTATTTACATTTTTTGGTAATTTATTTATACTTATAAGTGACAATCTAAATCTCATCTAAATATTTTATACTTAATTAATAAATCAAATTTGACTAAAATTCTAAATTCAACTTAGTTTAAACTATACATAGTATCCTTATTCGCTATGTAAAAAGCTAATTTCATTTAAATAATATTTTGTAGAGGTGGTTTAAATAAATAAGGATTCATTTAACTTAAACTACAGAAGAAAAATGCTTTACAAAAAGAAAAAAAAACGTCAAAGAAGAATAATAGTAGCATTTACTACTATACTACTATTTATATCTATAGTCCCCTTAATAATTATTATGTCAAATAAAAATAAAACTATTGCTACTTTTAACTTAGCAATACCTAAAATCGAAGAATCACCTCCATATGTGGTTTGTATTGATCCAGGTCATGGAGATTGGGATTACGGAGCTATTAGTCCTAATGGCACTGCTGAAAAAGATATTACCTTAGCTGTTTCATTAAAATTAGGTGAACTACTAGAAAATGATGATAGATTTAAAGTAATTTATACAAGGTCAAATGATGAAATAGATTGGTTAGAAACCGCAAATGATAGTTTGAAAGAGCGTATAAATATATCAAAAATATGTAATGCTGATATATTTATTTCAATCCATTGTAACTATAGTTCTGATTCTAAAGAAATATCTGGAGTTGAAACTTGGTACAATCCTAACGATGAAAATAGCTTAAACCTATCAAAATACCTTCAACAAGCATTAATAGATTTAAATTACACAACTAATAGAGGTGTTCGTTCTTATGTCTCTGGAGAAGAACTTGCTGTTTTAGAATTAAATACAAATACTTCTTCATTAATTGAATTAGGCTTTTTAAGTAATTCTTCGGATGAAAAATACCTTTCATCTAAATTAGGTCAATCTGAATGTGCTAAAGCTCTCTACGAAGCAATTGTTGAATATAGAGATGATACTATTGAATAATAAAAGACCACAATAATATAAGTTTTAAACTATATTATTGTGGTTCATTTTCTATTCTACCTATTGTTTTTCTTCTTCATCTTTTTTATCATCCAAATATCCTTTAGCTTCAGTAGTTGGATTACTTATAATTCCAGCAGCAATTAAAACTGCAAGGATAGCATTTGTTATTTGTGTATATTCTTCAGGTACAAAATTAACACCAAATGCATTTAATAAAATACCAATTAAAGAAAACAAAGATACCCATAGTCCATAATTCTTAAATCTAGACCAATCTATTTTCATAATATCTCCACCTCCTTTATACTATTAAGATATTCCTAAACGCTTTCTATGTTCTGTAAATTTAAATTTATTTTATACTTTATTAAATTTAAGTAAAATTATTTTTACTCATCAAAAAAGCCTAAATAATAAGAGTAATCCTTAATTATTTAGGCTTTTTTAAATAACTATTTTATTGTAACTGTATAAGCACTATTAAATACTTGTCCTACTTTTAACTTTTCTATTCCTTCTTTATCCTTAAGTTCACCAGTAAAATCTTCAAAATCGGCATGTCCATACCATGGTTCAATGCATACAAACGGAGCTCCTGTTACTTTTGTCCATAATCCCATATAAGGAAAACCTGTGAAATCCATAGTTACGCACTTGTCATGATTAACTGATTTTAAGCTAATTTTATTAGATTTTAAATTATCAAAAACTAATGCATCGTCTTTAAATACATCAAAACTTAAATTAATAATATTATCATTATTTAAATATTCTTTTCTTTCTTTTTTAATGTATCCATCCTTGTTGATAATCATTATATCAGTTGTTTCCTTTTCATTAAATTCAAAATAATAATCATTTATTATTTCCCCACCTTTTATTGGACACATAAATGCCGGATGAGCTCCTATTGAAAAATAAATAGTCTTATCATCTTTATTTTCAACTGTATAAGCCGTTGTAACACCATCTTGAACTAATGAATAAGTAATCTTCAAAGAAAATTTATAAGGATATATTTTTAATGTATCCTCTGAATAAGGTAATTCAAATACTAATTTATTATCTGTTTTTTCTACTAATTCAAATTTACGAACTCTAGCCAATCCATGTTGTGGTAAGTTATATTCTTTACCATCAACTCTATATATACCATCTTTCACCTTTCCAACTATAGGAAATAAAACTGGCGCATGATATCCCCAATAATTTTTATTCCCATTCCATAAATATTCTGTACCATCCTTTTTAGATGTAATACTATTAAGCTCTGCCCCATGAGTGCTTGCAACAATTTTAATATTTTCATTTTCTAGTGTATATAACATTCTCATCACTCCTTATATCCTATTAATTTAAACGTTATCTTAATATATTATATAATATTTAACATATTATTTTAATATGCAAAATCAAAAAATGTATTTAAAACAGTAAATATTAATTATTTACTATTTTAAATACATTATTTTTAAATACATTATTTTTAAACTATTTTACCATCATACCCTAAAATACCTTGTCCTAAATTATAAAGGTTATTAAATCCTTCTTCTTCTAAAATTTGACATGCTAAAGCACTCTTATGCCCTGCCTTGCAATAAACTAAAATAGGTTTATCTATATTTTCTTTCAAATCTTCAATCTCCCATTCTAATTCTTCAACTGGTATATTTATTGCATTAGGAATCCTTCCTGACTTATATTCACTAAATCTTCTTACATCTATAATTACTAATTCACTACAATTTTCAATTAATTTATTAGCCTCTTTACTACTAATTGACTTAAATGAACTCATGCTTACACCTCTTTTGAATTATTCATTTAAACTAATTATAGTAATAATACTTATTATTTTCAAGCTTCTTATTTATTAAATGGTTTTACAGCATCAATAATAATTGATACCATTCCTAATTTTCCTCTAGAATTTCTGTTATCAAATCTATAACTTCTACATATCTTTCCTTTAGATTCATCCCACTCCTTATAATGAAAATCCCCTTGTTCATCACAATATTCTAAAAGAGTTACCTCAAATCCTGCTTCTTCAAAAACTTTTACTAAAGTCTTATAATCATATACCATTTTATGCTCTGCTGCTGGATGAGCTTCATGCCCTGGTCCTCCTACTTTAATCATGCTTTGATATAAAGCATTTTTAAAATTCTTATCTGGAACAGCACATCTAACATAGCCACCTGGTTTTAAAAATTTATAGCAATTTTCTGCTGCTTTTATTCCATCTTCTAAAGATAAATGTTCCCAAACATGTTCTGCTAATATTGCTTCAATTTCTTCATTTTCCTTCAACCTTTCCCATTGTTCTAAATTTAACAAATTTAATTCATTTTCTTGAGTAGAGACCCATCCATTATATTTTGTTTTTCCAGCCCCAACAATTATTTTCATAACCATTTCCCCCTTAATATACTATAAATTCCTATCTAAACATTATTAATATAGTTATATATGTTTAAAATTTATATATATGTATTAATAGTTAATTTTTTACCAATAAATTCAATTATATATATTTTATACCACAAGGACCAATATAGTAAATATCTTTTATTACTTTTTATCAAAAAAAACAGTCCTAATATATACACTTATATTAAGACCTTTAAGAATGCAATACCTCGAAATTAATTGTAGTACCTAACAAAATTAACAAAATAGCTATTACACTTTTATAAGCATTTTCAATTTCTTTTTCATTTCTCTCATCTCCAGTTTGCGATGAAGCAGTTCTATAATTATTAAATATTACTCCTGTAAAAATAGATGTTACAAATAAATATATAATATTCGCATTTTTAGGCACTTCTGATAAATCCCCAATTAAATCCGAATAATTACTCTCATTTAATTGATCTAATATTTGAACTTTTTGCCACTCTAGATATTTTATATTTAAAATTGATGCATATATTATTAAATATACTCCAAATAAAGATAAATCTAAAATTCCAATTTGATTAAGTAACTCTGCTTTTTCTTCTTCAGTAGTACTACTACTATTATTATTACTGTTCTCATTATTTTTTTTATAGCAACTATTTTTCTTATTAATTTTAGCTTCTTTTTTACTGTTAGATTTTTTCATAAAGTCATCTCTTTTAATACTTACATTGTATATATTATTCCAATTTAATACTCTCTGTTAACATTATCCTCAAGACTAACCTCTAATATTTACTACTTAATTTCGAAACTTATCTCTATATATAAATTCTTCAATATTATTTAAATAAATCTTCAATTATTTACTGTTATTTACAATCAAATTGTCATTTTGGAATTGATTCCAATGATTTTTTGATAAATAGTTATTTTTTTATTGTAAATATTTTACATAATGCATATAATATTTATACACGCGGGAAATTTTAGGAGGTTATTGTATGGGAAGTAATTGTAGTAATACTAAAGATTCATTTCAAATTTTTTTAGAGGAAAGAAATATTCCTGATCCTGATGAACTACTCGGGAAAGCACTTAAATATTTAAAAGAAAAAGGGAAAAAAGTTTCCTTTAAAGGCTTTGATATAAATAACTCAGCAATTGTTGAAATAGATAACGAACTTTATAAATTTGATAAGTGTTTTGGCCTTTGGCAGTCAGCTCGCTTTACTAAGGTTAATCCTAGTATTTCAGGATATAAACTATTAAATAGAAAATCAAAAATAGAAAGCTATTATTCTTAATAGGAAACTCGACTCCTTTCAGTCGCTGAGTAAGTTCGAGTAAACCAAATTAAAATTTGGACTCTCACTTAGGAAACTCGACTCCTTTCAGTGATTGAGTACACTAAAGTGTAATTTCAACTACCCGAATTAAAATTTTAAATCTCACTTATACAAAAAGGCGCAAATAAGCGCCTTTTTATTTTACATTTTTTCCTTTTTATCTATTACATCTTTTGATTTATCCTCTTGCTTTGGTTTTATAATTGGCTTCTTTGGTGGTAACTTCTTAATAAAGCTTCCTTCAACCTTTAATTTCTCCTTATCATTCTCTACCATCATTACCTCTTCAGTTGTTTTTATTGCATGCTTAGGACAAAAATCTGTACATAACCCACAAAATGTACATGATGCTAAATCAAATGTCATTTTTATTTCCTGTCCACCCTCTACAGGCTTCATTTCCTTAGTAATAGCTTCTCCAGCACAAACCCTAATACAAATTCCACATCCTATACATGCATTAGAATCAAAATAAAGCTTTCCTCTATAATTTTCTGCTCCCTTTGTATTATCAAAATCTTCTTCATTTGTTAATACAGGCTTAAAAATATTACTTATACCTTCTAATAAATAAGGAAGTTTAAACATGCGTCTCTACCTCCCTCTTCTTATTTAATATTTCTACAGCTTTTAATATTCCTTTTGCTATTGCTTCTGGTTTTGGAGAACATCCTGCAACTGTTACATCTACGCTAGTCCATTTATCTAATGGTCCATCAATAGCATAACTACCCTTAAACACATTTCCTGAGGCTGGGCATGAACCTATAGATACAACAACTTTCGGTTCTGGAACTTGTGATAAAACCTTAATCATTCTATCTCTAGACTGTACTGTAATTGGTCCTGTTACAACCACTATATCTGCATGCCTAGGAGAACCTGCAACTTTAACGCCAAATCTTTCTATATCATATCTTGGTCCAAGTAATGCTAGTAATTCAATATCACACCCATTACAAGAGCCAGTATTTAAATGATATATCCAAGGAGATTTTTCCCTACTTTTTTCTACTAATGCCATTATCAAATACCCCCTTACAAATTAAAGCTTACTAATACATAGCTTAATAGTGCTAATATAGTTGGTACTGTCCAATAAAATTTAAACATTTGATTAGATTTATATCTACCCATAAGACCTCTTACTACAGATAAAAATAATACTGTAATCACAACTACTAATACAATTAATATCCATGTATTAACTATTATATTAATTACTAAATTTTCATTTTCAACTCCCGCATTACCTAAAAACAAAACTACAAATAAAGCAGTCATAACATATAATTTTATATTATGTGTTAACTTAAATAAACCAAGCTGCAATCCACTATATTCTGCTAATGGTCCTTCACAAAGTTCAGTTTCTGCCTCTGCCACATCAAATGGTGCAACTCCAATTTTAGCTGGTAAAATCATCAAAAAGGCAATAGCAGCCGGCAATAATGCTATAGAAAACATAAAACTTCCATTAATTTTTTGGGCCATTGATATTGCAGATAAAGAATACGTAGTTTCTATTCCTAAAACCATTCCTGCTTTTTTACAAACAGCTAATATTGATGTTATAAGCGGTAATTCATATGCAATCATAGAAACAACTTCTCTTGAAACACCTATAGATGCAAATGGTGACCCTGATGCAATTCCACCAATTATTATCGCTACTGAAGGAATCGTTAATAAATAGATAATTACAACAATATCTGCCACTCCTCCAAAAAATGTTACATTATATATAGGAAATAAAACTGGTACTATACAAATACTAACTAATGCTATTATTGGTGCCATTATAAATAATTTAGTATTAGCATTTCTAGGTACTATAGTATCCTTTCCTATTAATTTTACAAGGTCATAAAAAGGTTGAGAAATCTTAGGCCCCCTTCTTCTTTGCATTCTTGCAACTATTTTTCTATCCACACCTGATAAAAATAATCCCATAATCATTGTAAAAATAAAGCCTGGGAATATTAATAAATTAATTAATTTTAAAATATACTCCATATTCCCACCTCCTATACAAATATAAATAAAATTATTAATACTATGACTAATGTGCTTACAATCCATAAAGCATAATCATTAACACTTCCGCTATGTGCCCTCTGAATACTGTTTAAATATCCCTTTAATTGATATTTCATTCCCCAGAACAAGTCATTAGCTCCAACCTTAACCTTCTCACCCTCTTCTCCACCAACAAAAATATCATATTTACAACTTGGCTCTATATCTACATTTGAATAATTCACACCATTTGAAGCCTTATTTTGATATCTTGTAAATATACTCATATCAAATTCCTTATCAAGATTTTCATGTATTTCCTCACCAGTCTTTTCTCCTTTAAATATTACAAACAATAAAACACCTAAAAGCAATATTATGAATAAAATCAAAAAATTTGTTGGACTATAAACCCCATTAGTTGAAAATTCAATTTTACTAACATCAAAGTTTATATCCAATACACCATATACATTTCCTAATGCACTTCCAATATATATAGGCAAATTATAAATTGCTCTTACAACTGGTATTAATAAATTATCTACTACTAATCTTGGCATTATTCCTAAAACAACTGTTAACGCTGCTAAAATACCCATTGGTATCTTCATAGATAATGGAACATCCTCTACATTATCATCCTCCTTTTTAATAGGACCAAAAAACACAGAATGTCCTACTTTTATAAACGATGCTAAAGTAAGTGCTGATACTACAACAGCTATTATTGAAGCAATACCCAAATTTCCATTAAAACCTGATTCATAAATCATCCATTTAGATGCAAATCCATTAAAAGGTGGGATACCACTAATTGCTGCTGCTCCAAATAAAAACATCGCCATAGTAAAAGGCATTTTCTTTCCTAAACCTGAAACTGAATCTAAATCCGTAGTTCCAGTTGTATACAAAACTGCACCTGCAACTAAAAATAATAACCCTTTAAATATGGCATGATTTATCATATGATAAGTTCCACCGGTTAAAGCCATTATGCTTATCTCTTCACTTTCTATAATTGCAATTCCTAATGCTGTAATTATATATCCAATTTGCGAAACTGAATGAAATGCTAAAAGTCTTTTGAAATCATGTTGTAATAATGCCATAGAAACTCCTATTACCATTGTTACTAATCCCCATATTAAAATTAAATATCCTACTGGCTTGTTAGATACTAGTCCAAAAATCATAAATACTAATCTTATAATTGCATATACTCCTGTTTTACTCATTACACCAGATAGTATCATTGATATTGATGAAGGTGCTGCCATATGAGCATCTGTTGGCCAAGTATGACATGGAACCATAAATGCCTTAACTGCATATCCAACCATCATAAGCGCAAATGCAACTATCATAGTAGAACTCATACCTTGTGATATATTTAAACTTACAGCTATTTCAGCCAAGTTTAATGTTTTAGTTTCACTGTATATCAAACAAGTTCCTAGTAAAATTAAAGATGATCCTAATGATCCTGTTACTATATATTTAAATGCAGCTTCAACTGACTTGTCCTTATAATTTCTAAATGCAGTTAAAGCAATAGCTGCAAAAGTCATTATTTCTAGCATTACATACATATTGAATAAATCACCAGTAAATACAAAACCAATCATACTTGAAGTTAATAATAAAAATAATACATAATATTTTTCTAACCCATTATCATGGCTCATGTATTTTAATGAATAAATTGCTGATAATAACGATGCCCCTGTAATAATTAATGATAAAAATACACCTAATGAATCTATTTCAAGACAAATCCCATAAGCTTTTCCTTCTATAGGAAGCCAATTTCCCATCCAAGTTACTATTACTCCACCCTCAACTAACACTGGCTTAATTAATAATAATACACATATAAACGATACTGTAGTTGCTATAACTGCTAATGCCTTTTTCACTTTTATATATTTTTCTTTAAAAAGCCCAAGTACAAAAGCTAATATAAACGGCGTCATTATCGCAATTATTGGAAGACTATTAATAAATTTACTACTCACCCTCTAATCCTCCTTATATCATCACTTTCTATACTGTTATAATGCTTATTAATTTTAATAACTATTGATAAAGCAAGTGCAGTAACACAAGCTCCTATTACTATGGATGTAAGAGTTAGTGCTTGAGGAATAGGATCTACAAAATAAGTACTATTATCACTAAATATAGGTGCTGTTCCATTAACTCTGTATCCAATCGAAATTAATAATAGGTTTATTCCTGAATCTAAAATACCCATCCCAATTACTATCTTTATTAGATTTTTCTTCAATACAATTATGGCTAAACCAATAACTATTAATAGAAAAGCTCCAATATAATTAATTGTCATCTACTCCTCCCCCTTCTTATTTAAATTGCTCAACATAATGATTATCAAAAAAGAAATTCCTGCAAAAACTTTAAATCCTACTGCAAAATTCATTAAAAATATACTTCCTGACGAAAATAATTCTCCTGGAGTTCCCTTCTCAAGTATATTTCCAAAAAACACTCCTGAACCTATTAATCCTATAAATGCTAATATTATAAAGCCAAGTGCTCCTAAATCTTCTGCAATTCTAAATGTATTAGAAGCTATTCCATTCTTAACCTTTTTAAATCCATATCCAATATAAATCAATGCAACAGCTCCAGCAATTAGTACTCCACCTTGAAATCCTCCACCTGGTGATAAATGTCCATGTATTATGATATAAAGCCCTAAAGTAAGCAAAATAGGTAAAACTAAATTTGTACAAGAAATTAATATTGAGTCTCTCCTCTTTTTCATATTAGTTCTCCTCCTTTGCTTTCTTCTCTTCTCTTAACACTGCTGCAACACCACAAATTGCAGTGAACAATACTATTGCTTCTCCTAATGTATCATATCCTCTAAAATCAAATACTGTTGCTGTTACTGAATTTATAGCCCCAGTTTTACTCATAGTTTCATTAATAATTATTTGTGATGCATCTCCAAACACTTCTGACTTTGCCCCCATCTTAAATCCAACAAAAGAAAAAATTGCAAGTAATAAAATTAAAATTATATATGCTATTCTTTTTTGCATTTTTCTCCCTCCTTAGTCTTAACCTTATTTAAAGTTATTATAAAGATTACTGGCGTCAATATTGCTCCAACTGCTGCTTCTGCAAGTGCTACATCTGGTGCTTTAAGTATTAAAAATTCTAGTGCTAAAAATGTACCAAGAACAGCCATTGCAATAATACATTGAAGTATATCGTCTAAAAAAAATACACAAAGAGCAGCAATAACTAATCCACATATAACTAAAAAATTAAGTATTTCAAAACTACCCATTTATATCCCTCCTATAATGATCAAACTTCGTTTTATCACTTAACTCTGCTTTATTTTTATATGCAGCTCTTGCCATGGCATGGGCTCCTACTGGATTGCTTATTAATAAAAATACAACTATTATCAATGACTTAATTCCTAATGATGTATTTGATTCACTAAAACCATATATACTACATGCTAAAGCTATTGGCATTGCTCCCATAGTTGCTATATTAGTTGCACTTTGAAGTCTACAAAAAGTATCAGGCATCCTAATTACTCCAACAACGCCGGCTAGTGTAAAGAAGATTCCTATTACTAGTAATATACAAATTATTACTTCTAGTATAGACATTATAATTCCCCCTCTATATACTTAGAAATTAAAACTGTTCCAATAAAACCTAAAAGAGTTATAATAAGTCCAAGATCTAAATACATAGCTCTTTCTTCAATTGCACCAAATAAAATCATTACAATACCTAAAATTATATCTATAGAATCAGCCGCTAAAACTCTATCTATTACATTAGGTCCTTTAAAAACTCTATATACTAAAACTAATGCTAGGATAGCTAATAATATTGCTACTATATAAAATATAGAATTAATATTCATTATTTAAAAAGCCTCCTTACAAAATATTCGAATTTGCCTTTTATTATTTCTGATGCTTCTTTAGTATCTTCTGTAGTCGCATCTATCCAATGAATATACATTGCATTTTTATTATCTTCATCTTCATAAATATCCATTGTTATAGTTCCAGGGGTTAATGTTATGCAATTAGACAACATAGCTAAACCATAATCTGAATTTAAATCTGTAGTTATTTTTACAATACCCGGGTTTATATCTATCTTAGGGGATAATGATTTAATTGCAACACTAAAATTTGCTTTAATCAATTCCCATAAGTATACCGGAATAAATGCTATTAAATTTATTATTCTAAACTTTTTAAACAACCACATTCCATCTTCTCTTGCAAAATATTGACTTGAAAATAGACTAACTATTGCGGCAACAATAGCTCCTACAATAATCTCTTGTGCTCCTAATTTTAAAATATTAAAATCCTGCATTAAAAATAAAATCCAAAACAAATATGATAAAATAAAGGTTCCTAAAAATGCTGTCCATCTTTTCATAAATTATCACCTTCTATATTATATTTTTCTAACTAACCACTCTACGAAAGCTTTTGCTTCACCTTTCTCTAATGAGTTTATTTTAAATATCTGTGAATTAGGATTTCTTAATAATGTCTGATTCCTAACTTCATCTTCATTAAAGTTAAAATATTTTATCATATCATATTTTGTAAGTACTAAGGCATCTGCTTTTGAAAACATTAATGGATACTTTACAACTTTATCATCACCTTCTGGAATACTTAATAATGCAACCTTTAATACCTCCCCAATCTCAAATTCTGCTGGACATACCAAATTCCCTATATTTTCAACTATTATTAAATCTAATTCATTTAAATCAAATTTATTAATAATATTCTTTATTGACATAGCTTCAATATGACAAGCCCCTTGGGTGTTTAATTGAACAACAGGGATTCCTTCATCTTGAATTCTTTTTGCATCTATAGTTCCTTCAATATCCCCTTCAATAACGGCAACTCTTACATCTTTCTTTTTAAGTTCATTAATCAAGTTTAATATAAATGTTGTTTTTCCTGCTCCTGGAGACCCCATAATATTAATCATTTTTACATTGTTATCATTAAGTGTTTTTTGAACTTCCTTGTGACAATCTTCATTCCATTCTAAAATTTGTCTTACAACTTTTATTTCCATATTAATCAACCTCCATTGTATCCAAATAAAACTCTCTTCCCTTTGTAATTTCATATTGCAAACCCTTGCACTTAGGACATTTATAGTCATTCTTACCTATAATGCCTTTATACCCACATTCATTACATTCAATTTCTACTGGTATTTTTTCAACATTAATTTCTGTATTTTCAGCTATTGTTCCTCTTGCTACAATATTAAAGTAGTATGATATACAATCTGGAACTAAGTCTGTTAGCTCTCCAACCTTAATATTTATTTTATTAATCTTTTCAATTTTATGTTTTTCTCCTTCTTCCAGGCATATCTTAAGTAACCCCTTAGTTACAGCTAATTCATGCATATTTTTTCTCCTATCTATCTAAACATGAGAAACATGGATCTATACTTGCAACTATTAACCCTGCATCTGCAATCGTATTATTTTTTAACATAACCGGTACTGTCATTGAATTTTTAAATGTTGGTACATGAATATTAACTCTTCCATTTGTTTGCCCACCGTTTGTTACTACATAATAAGTTACCTCACCCCTTGGGGCTTCAGTAACACTCATATATTCACCTGCTGGCACCTTAGGTATTTTGTTTCCTAAATTAATAGGGCCTTCAGGCATTTTATTTAAAGCTTGTTCAATAATTTTTAAACTTTCTTCAATTTCAATTAACCTTACTACAGCCCTCGAAAATACATCTCCACCATTTGCTAATGCTACATTAAATTCAAAATCTTCATAAGAGTTATATGGCATAGTTTTTCTTACATCAAAATTAACTCCAGATGCTCTTCCATGTGGGCCACATGCCCCATAATTTAAAGCATCATCTTTTGATAAAACTCCAACGCCTTTAGTTCTAGCAGCTATACTTGAATCTTTCGCATATACATTATAGATATTCTTATATTCTTTTCTTAATTCAGCTATCATCTTTATTAATGTTTGTTTTTGATCTTCATCTATGTCTCTACGAGATCCACCAATAATATTCATAGCATAGTTGACTCTATTACCACTTATAACCTCTAGCATATCCATAATTTTTTCTCTTGACGCAAAACACATCATAAATAATGAATCAAATGCAATTATATGTGCAGCTAATCCCAACCATAAATAATGTGAATGTAACCTTTCAAGTTCACTCATAATAACACGAATATATTGACCTCTCTTAGGCACTTCCATACCTGCAATATCTTCTATAGCTAAACAATAAGTCATTGCATGTGAATGAGAGCAAATTCCACATACTCTTTCAACTAGCGTAATTGTTTGAATAAAATTTCTTGTTTCCGTTAATTTTTCTATTCCTCTATGGTTATAACCTATAAATACCTCAGAATCCTTTATAAGTTCTCCTTCAGTAAGAAGTTTAACATGAACTGGCTCTTCTAAAGCTGGATGATAAGGACCTAATGGCAAAATATAACTCATCCCTTCTTCCCCCTCTTATTTATCTTTTAATTTTTTTAATTCATTTAATGGCATTATTAATATTTGCCCCTCACCTTCTTTAAATTCTTCAGGCAAGAACAATCTTCCACTAAATATTAATCCTTCAAATTTTAATGGCATCATTTCTTGAATCTCTTCTTCAAACCACTGTGCACCTTTATATATATTAGTCACAGTTGGTAATATAGTCTCACCTTTAATGTGATAATGTTTCCTAAAATTATCATATTCAAGCGTATACACTACAATATTATTTTTATCTTTATCTACGTATCCATTTATAGCTACTAATCTTCCCTGCTTTTCTCTAACATCTTTTACTTTTGAGATAATTTCTTCTTTATTAATCTCTTCTATTGTAATTTTATTCATAAGACACCTCCCCTTGTCTAAAGTAATATTTTTATATTTTTGCATAATTATTACATATGCTTACCTTATATTATACAAGAGTTTACCTCTTATTTTAATATCATATTCATGTGTTTTAAATTTTATTTTATATTATCTTTCTTTGAATTATTAATTCTATTTTTTGTTTTATATCTATAATTTTTATGCTATAATGACAATATAATTATTGTTAACATAGTATAATTTATAATAAAAGGAGTTTTTGCAATGGGTTTCAAAGATAAAATGACAAAATACTACTCTGATGCATATATGAATAAATATGGAGATAGAATGACAAGTGTATCTGGTACAGTTTTATCAGTTAAAACTGAAACTAAGAGCTTTCTTGGTATTTTTAATAGATTACATGTTTGGCTAGTTGTTAAATCTGATGCTGGTAAGCAAATAGCTAAATGTGAATATAAAAGAAATAGATGGTTTAAAAAGCCAGAATTTATTGACATAAACCAAGGTCACAAAATAATTGTTATGGGTATTAAGGGTGAAAAAGGTAAAGCAAATTCTGAAGTTGTTATAGCTTCAAACATCGCTAACTTAACTACTAGAAAAGACCTTCATCCATTTGACCATAGTCAAATAAAAAAAGCAAGACAACAAGCTACTAAAATGAGAACTAGATAATCAAAAAAGAGTCGAATATACGACTCTTTTTTTTATTTCTTATAATATTTCTTTTTAGCCTTTACACTGATAAAACTAAATTGATTCCTCAATTATTATTGGTTTCAACTCTCTTCTGTGTAAAATATCATACATAATTGGAACTATAAATAAAGTTAAAACAGTAGCATAAGTTAACCCACCAATTGTAACTATAGCCATTGGCTGAATCATATCTGCTCCCATTCCAATTCCCATAGCTAAGGTAGATAATCCTAAAATAGTTGTTAATGCAGTCATTAATATTGGTCTAATTCTTGCTTTTCCAGCTTCAATTAATGCCTCCTTCTTTTTCATCCCGCCTAATCTCAACTGATTTACATAATCTACAAAAACAATACCATTATTAACAACTATTCCTGCAAGCATTAAAAAACCTAATATTGAAATCATATTTAATTCAAATCCTGTAATAATTAATGCTAAAAATCCTCCTGTAAATGCAAGTGGAATAGTAAATAGTACTATAAATGGTGATAGTAAAGACTGAAATTGTGCTACCATAATTAAATATATAAATACTATGGCCATTGCAATCATAAGTATTAAATCCCCAAAAGCTTGTTTCATTGAATCACTTTCTCCACCAATTTCAATAGTATACCCTTCAGGCAATTCATATTTATCTATTTCTTTTTCTACAGCTTTACTCACATTTCCTACATTATGTTCTGCATCAATAGCTGCACTTACAGTAATAGCTCTAGTTTGATTAATATGATTAATTGAAGATAATCCATTTTCTTCACTAATTGTTGCAATTTCACTTAATGCAATTTTTTCTTCATTGCCATTCTTAGTTCCTTTAATTTCAAGATCCTTAATATTATCTCTTTTCAAAGTATTATTACTATCTTTTGCTATTATTACTGGATAATCACTAGAATTTATACTTAATGAAGTTGAAGTTGTTTCTAATGATATCTCTTGCGCTACAGCCTGATAAACTTGTGCTACCGTTAATCCATATTCCATAGCTTTATTTTTATCAACAGTTATCCTTGTTTCTAAAGAGGTATCTTCTTGTCCATTAGATACTTCAATTGTACCATCTACTTTACTAATTATATCTGCTATATCATTAGCTATTTCTTTAATCTTATCTAAATCATCACCTTCAACAGAAAGACTTATTCCAGATCCCCCCAAAGCAGACATATCCATAGTTGAAGTAGTTACATTAATTTTACAATTTAAATCTTTTGTTTTATCTTCAATTAATTTCCCAACCTCTTTGCTTGATAGTTTTTTATCATCTTTTAAAATTACATAAAGTGAAATTGATTTACTATCTCCTCCACCCATTAAGCTCATAGAACTTGAATTTTGCATTGCCCCTATAGTATCAACATCATCAATTTCAGAAATCCTATCAATAATTGTATTACTCATCTCTCTTAAATCAGTAGTTTTTGTATCATTATCCATAGTCATACTAACAGAAATTTGAGTACTATCCATTTCAGGCATAAGAGAACTTCCTCGTGATATTGAAATTACTGTACTACTAACAAGTAATACAACAACCAAAATTAGAAATATTGGCTTATATCTTAATGCAAATTTAAGTGCTTTACTATATATTTTTATAAATTTATTAAAAAATTTGTGCTCTTTTTCCACTGTTGTTTTAAGCATCGTAGATGACATAGTAGGTACTAATGTTAATGCTACAATTAAGCTAGCTATTAACGAATATGCTATAGTTAATCCCATATCAGTAAATAACTGCCTAGATATACCTTCAGTAAATACTATAGGTAAAAATACACAAATGGTAGTTAATGTTGATGCTAAAATTGCTCCTGCAACTTGAGTTGATCCCTTAACAGCTGCTTGAATTGCTGACATACCTTCATTTCTTAATCTATATATGTTTTCTATAACAACAATACTGTTATCAACTAACATACCAACACCTAATGCTAAACCAGCTAATGATATAACATTCATTGTTACACCGCTAAAATACATCATTACTAATGCAAATAATAAACTTATTGGAATACTAAAAGCAATAATTATTGTTGGTTTTATATTTCTTAAAAACAGTAATAATATAATTATTGCTAATATACCACCTAAAATTAAATTGCTTAATACAGAATGAATAACGATATTAATATATATTCCTTGGTCTTCTAGTGCTGTAATATGCATATCCTGATTATTTTTTTGTAATTCCTCTATTGTATCATTAATTTTATTGGATACTTCTGATGTAGAGTAGGTGCTTTGCTTTTGAAAAGATAATATTATTCCATCATTGCCATTTATCTTAGCATACATTTCATCCGAGTTATCTGTATATGAAACTTCAGCAATATCCTTTAAATATATATCTCCTACTCCTTCAACATCAATATTAAATAATAAAAGATTTTCTAACTCCTCTAATGAAGTTAATTCATCTCCTACTTTAACCAAATATTTTTCTTCATCTTCTTGAATGTATCCTGCTGGCATTGAAAAATTTTCTGCCTTTAGAATATTTGATATAGTTGATGCCGAAAGTGCTTCTCCTATACCTGCATTCTTATATACTTCATCCCTTGAAGCTTCGAATTCTTTTATGCTTTTGTTTAGTTCTGCTTCACTATTTGTAAGTTGTGCAGAAGCTTTACTTAATTCTTGATTTAAAGTTAACTTACCTAATTCTAGTTCTTTTTCCTTATCAGCTAATCCTGTAAGTTGTGTTTCTAATTCACCCTTTTTAGTAGTAATCTCTGAAATTCCTGAATTAATTGCCTCTAACCCACTAGTTAATTCATTTAGTAATTCTTGCTCCTTTTCAGATATTTCAATTCCTACTCCTTGTTGTGCTTCTAAGAACTTGTCCAACAAGTTCTTTTTCTGTTCTATATCAGCCTTTTGATTTTCTAAATCATTTTGAGCTAATAATAAGCTATTAATTGCTTCAATTAATTGTGTTTTACCACTTTCTAAAGCTGCACTTGCTTCTGCAAGCTGTGCTGTTTGCTCTTTTCCCTGAGTTTCTAACTGATTCTTTCCTGATTCTAATTGATTCTTTGCATCATCTAATTGTGCTTTTCCTTCTGCTAACTTTTCATCAACACTAGCAAGCACCTTATTATTAATTGAATCAATTTTTTCTTGATTTAATTGGATCTTTATTTTTTCTTCCACTAACCCTATTGAATTTACTGACGCTACCCCATCAATTTTTTCAAAGGCCGGAATAACTGTTTCATTTACAATCTTAGTTACTTCCTTTGTATCTAATCCATTAACATCCATGCTTGCAACCATTATAGGTAACATATCTGGATTCATCTTCATTACCATAGGTGATTGAACATCATCATCAAACTGAGCTTGAGCTAAGTCAATGTAACTATTCATTTCAATTAAGATACTATCCATATTAACACTTTGTTCAAACTCTAAAATTATAATACTTGAATTTTCACTAGAAATACTATTTATATTCTTAACTCCACTTGTTGTTGCAAGTGATTGTTCTAGTGGCTTAGTAACTGCAAGTTCTACCTTTTCAGGGCTTGCCCCTGGATATGTTGTCATAACAACAACATATGGTAAGTCCATACTCGGCAATAAATCGGTAGTCATTTTTGTAAATGATGTTACGCCTAGTAATACAACTAATATTACTGAAACGAAAACTGTAAATGGTTTTTTAACACTAAATTTTGAAAGCATTATTATCCTCCTATTATTGGCATATTAAGTTAATTTTAACTTTACAGCACAATAATTTCAAGGAAGTTACTAATTTATAACTATTTATTTACAATTTTCACATTTAAAATCTTTTCCACTTTCGTTTACTGTTCCACTATTAATTATTTTACTTCTAGCTAAAGTTCTACATGTACTCTTAGAATGATATGTTTTTCCATTAGGTGTCCAATATACAATCTCTTCTTGATTTAATAAATTATCATTATTTTCATCTATTAAATCAAGTATGTTGCTTTCTTCACTTTCTACGCAAGTTTTCTCTTCACCTTTTTCGTTAATTTCTACATTTATTTCATCATGCTCAATTTCTTTTACTTTTATTTCATTTTCTTGTGCTTCTATTTGACTTTCTTTTAAATCATTCTCATTTTCTATTAATATACTATTATGTAAATTATCTTTCTCTTTATTAATATGTCTTTCTTTAATACTTTCTTCTCTATTATCTATCTTACTATCTTTATCTTTATTTTTATCTTCTTTAAAAATTCCTAAAGGTAAAAACTTTACTACCTGTACTTTAAAACTTCCTCTTAAAATTTCATTTCCATACATAACTATAACAATTAGTACTATTACTAAAAATATTATAAATACAGCCATATACTTTTCTCCTAACATAATTATCTTATAAACTCTACTTCGACATTAAATAAAATTATTCTCTCTTATTATTATATAAAATATATAATACTTTTAAATAGTTTTTTCTTTCTTTTATATATAAATCTTTTAATATCTACTAAAAATTAAAAGAACTACCCTACAGTAGTTCTTTTAATTTTATTAATGTATTCTTCTCACGATTTTATAAATGACTATATTTTTCATTATAATTAAAGGTTTATATGCACATATGCCAAACTAAAATACCACTAATTCAGTTCCTTCAATTGCCTTATTAACCATTTCTTCTACATCAAGAACAGATTCAGCTTTTCTCATAGCTTCTAACTGTGGCTTAGTTTTAGGATGTTTTGGAACAAATATTGTACAACAATCTTCATATGGTAATATTGAAGTATCATATGTACCTATTTCCTTGGCAATATCCATTATATCTCCTTTATCCATGGCAATTAATGGTCTAAATACAGGTCTATCAGCGCAATCAGTACTAACTATTAAACCTTCCATAGTTTGACTTGCTACTTGCCCAATACTTTCTCCACTTGAAATTGATTGTACTCCATACTTTTCAGCTAAAGTACATGCACATCTCATCATGAATCTTCTCATTAATATAGTTAATTCATCTTGTCTGCATTTTTCCATTATATCTAATTGGATTTCTGTAAATGGAACTATGTATAAATTAACTCTTTCTGTATAATTTGAAAGTATTTTAGCTAATTCCTTAACCTTATCCTTGGCTCTCTCTGAAGTATATGGATGACTGTGATAATATACACAATTTAACTCTACTCCTCTTCTAGCCATTAAATATCCAGCTACTGGAGAATCAATCCCACCTGATAGCATTAACATAGTGCTACCATTCATTCCATATGGTAATCCCCCAACACCTTTTATTTTATCTTTGCTTGTAAATACATATGCCTTTTCTCTTATTTCTATATTTACTAAACATTCAGGGTTTTTAACATCTACATCTAAACCTTCACCAAAGTGATGAAGTACATAGCCACCAACATCTCTTGATGTTTCAATAGAGTTTAATTGGAACTTTTTATTTGCTCTATTAGTTTCAATTTTAAATGTTTTAGGATTAGCTTCCTTAACTTTTTTTAATGCTTCTTCTTTAATGGCAGTTAAATCTCTTTCTACTTGAGTAACTATACAAACTTCTGCAACACCAAATACTTTTCTTACTCTTTCTACTGCTGCTTCTATATCATCAGCTTTTATAAAGCCTCTACCTTGATCTGTTACAAATTCAAATTGTAATCCTGAAAGCTTTTTTTCTATATTTTCCTTTAACTTTCTTTCAAATTTCCCTCTATTTAATCCTTTTAAAAATATTTCTGAAGCATACTTCACTAAAATTAACTTATTATTCATCTTTTTACTCTCCTTAAAAACATTAATGACTTTTTCAAAACATTAATTGTATAATCTACTTCTTCTTTTGTATTTTCATATGAGAAAGAAAACCTAATAGCTGATTCCACTTCTTTGTTAGTTAACCCTAGAGCCTTTATTACGTAACTTCCATGAGCCGCACTAGTTTTAGACGTGCATGCTGATCCGGTTGCTACAAAAATATTTTCCTCTTCTAATAAATGCAATAACACTTCAGCTCTAACTCCTAAAAATGAAACATTTAAAATATAAGGGCTATAGCCATCAATCTTGCTATTTATTCTAATATCCTTAATTTCTTCTAATCTTTCAATAAAATATTTTTTTAACTCTAAAGTTTTATCGTATCTTTCATCCATATTCTCAAAAGTAATTTTAGAAGCCTTTTCAAATCCTATTATTGCTGGTAAGTTTTCTGTTCCTGCTCTATAACCTTTTTCCTGTCCACCACCAGAAATTAAAGAATTTAATACAATGCCTTTTTTTATATAAACAAATCCTGCACCCTTTGGTCCATGAATTTTATGCGCTGCTGTTGTTAAAAAATCAATTTTAGCTTTATTAACATCAATAGGTAATTTTCCATAAGCTTGAACTGCATCTACATGAAATTTAGCTCTTGAACTTCTTTCTTTAATTAAATTTCCTATTGCTTCAAGATCTTGAACAACACCTATCTCATTATTAACATGCATAATTGATACTAAAACTGTATCTTTATTAATAGCTTCTTCTAAATCTTCTAATGAAATTCTTCCTTCACTATCAACATCTAAATATGTAATTTTAACACCTTTCTCTTCTAGATATTTACACGTACTAATTATTGAATGATGCTCAAAAGCAGTCGTTATTAGATGATGACCTGGTTTTAATAAACCTTTTAATATAAGGTTATTACCTTCACTTCCACCAGAGGTAAAGTAAATTTCATCTTTATTGCATTTAATGGTAGATGCAAAATACTCTCTAGCTTCATTTAATCGCTTTTCACATTTCATTCCAATTTTATGTAATGATGATGGATTGCCAAAGTACTCTTTCATACCTTTGCTTACTTCATCTATAACTTCATCATAAGGCATAGTAGTAGCACTATTATCAAAATATACATTCATTGACAATCACTCCTTTCTTTTAGTATTTACATCATAAGTTAAGTTTAACAGTTTATAAATTGAAGTTACAACTTTCACATTAGAAAAAGTTGTTTCATATTAATTTTACATTTTATCAAAATAAACCTCTTAGGTCAATCTAATATTCAGAATGACCTAAGAGGCTATTATATTTTATTCCATAGCTATAAATTCTACTCTATCTACATATTCTAGACTTTTTAAATCTTCTAGCATTTCACTTAATTCAATTTTCATTGATGATATATCAATAGTTAAACTTAAATTAGCTAAATTATTAATTGGAATACCTTGATCAATTGTTAGTATATTTCCATCATGCTCTGAAATAAAGTTAAGTATATTTGAAAGAACTCCCTTTTGATGCCCAATTATCATATTAAAAGTTGCCTTTCTCCCATTAGACATTTGAGAAAACTCAAACACATAATCCTTATACTTATAATAAACACTTCTGCTTATTCCAGCTAACTTAGTAGCTTCAGTTACTTCTTTTACCTTACCTTCTTGTAAGATTTTTTTTGTTGTAATCACTTTTTCATATACTTCTGGCAAAACCTTTTTATCAATAACTAAATAGTCTCCGTTCATGCTTATTCACCCTTCAAAATTTTTGCCCCATTTTTATCAATCATTAATTCTTTGATATCCCAATTAAAATTATTTTCTTTAATAAACTTTGAAATTTCATTTACAAAACTTAAATCATTTTTATCTACTATTGACATTAAAGTTGGACCTGCACCACTTAAAAAGCATGCAAAAGCTCCTAACTCTATGACCTTATTATAAATCTCATCAAAATTCTCGATAAGTCTGCTTCTATATTGTTCATGAATCCTGTCCTTAGTTGCTTCTCTTAATAAAGAATATTTACCATTTGAAAATGCAGATATTAATAAGGCAGCCCTTCCTATATTATAAACACAATCTTTAAATGGAATTTCTTTAGGCAATATTGCCCTTGCTTTCTCTGTTAAAAGTTTAACCCTTGGAACTAATGCAATAAACTTAATACCTTCTTTAATTTCTATACAATTATATAATGACTTATTACTCTCTGTCATTACTGTAGAAACTAGTCCTCCAAAGATAGCTGGACACACATTATCTGGATGACCCTCAATATCAACTGCTAAACTTAATATTTCGTCTTTATTTATCTCTTTTCCCATTAATGCAAAAGCCCCTATTAATCCTGCTACTATACAACTTGAACTAGAACCTAACCCCCTAGATATTGGGATATCCTGTCTTATTATTTTAATCCCTAATCCTTTAAATTTAAAGTTATATTTATCAAAAACTTTTTTAATAGCCATATAAATTATGTTATCTTCATTTTGGAATTCTTCTTCAACACCTTCAAAAAACAATCCATTTTCATCTTTTAGTGAAAATTCATATTCATTATATATGCTTAAGGAGATTCCCAGCGAATCAAAACCTGGCCCCAAATTGGCTGATGTCGCTGGTACTATTACCCTAATCATTTTTACTCTCCTTTAAAAATTCAAGTAAAATATCTTTCATTTTTTCCTTATCACATACATTATTATGAAGAATTTTTTTATTATTTAATCCTACTAGATTCTTAGGAATTTCAATATTAGTATACTCATTTAATAACTTTAATATTTCAAAATCATCTTTGTTACTAACATCTAATTCTAAGGCATTACAAATACTTCTTGGGAATTTATAAGGACTTGCAGTAGATGCTATCAATGCTTGTCTATTATCCCCAGTTTCTTTTCTATACTTATTAAAAACTACATATCCAACTGCAGTATGTGTATCCATAAGGTATTTTTTATTATTATAAACATTCTTAATTGCTTCATACACTTCATCTGTATTTGCATAATTTCCATAAAAATCACTTAAAAATGCTTTACTTTCACTTGAAATTGAATAAACTCCTTTTTCATTCAATTCATCCATAAGCTTTTTAGTTTTTTTAGCATCTCTATTATTTGCTTCAAATATTAATCTTTCCAAATTTGAAGATACTAAAATATCCATTGATGGAGATTCTGTTAATATTAACTCTCTTCTTCTATCATATAGCCCTGTATTTAAGAAATCTGTTAATACATTATTTTCATTAGATGAACATATTAACTTACCTATAGGTAGCCCCATTTTTTTACCATAATAAGCTGCTAATATGTTTCCGAAGTTCCCTGTTGGAACTACTATATTTATTTCATCGCCCTCTTTTATTTTTTGCTTATTGACTAAATCAAAGTAACCATAAAAGTAATACACTATTTGTGGTACTAGCCTTCCAATATTAATTGAATTAGCTGAAGATAATAAAAAGCCCCTATTTTTTAATTCTTCTCTAAATTCAACATCCCCAAATATTTTCTTAACTCCACTTTGCGCGTTATCAAAATTGCCCCTAATTCCGATTACCTTAACGTTATTACCTTCTTGAGTTACCATTTGTTTTTCTTGAATTGCACTTACGCCATTTTCTGGATAGTAAACCACAACTTTAAAACCATCAACATTACTAAATCCCTGTAATGCTGCTTTTCCTGTATCACCTGAAGTTGCAGTTAATATTACTATTTCTTCTTTGATATTATTTAATTTCTTTGCTTCCTTCATTATTTGTGGTAAAAAAAGAAGTGCTGCATCCTTAAAGGCAGATGTTGGTCCATGATACAACTCTAAAAAATCATTTTCTTCTCTTACTGAGAATTTACCATTATAAGCTCTGTCTATAGCCCCTTTTAAATTTTCTTCTCCTATGTCTCCAAAAAATTCTTTTATAACTTCATATGCTAGCTCAATATAAGAAAGCCCCATTTTCTTTTTTAGCCTGTCATATACCTCTGGAAATTCATTTGGAACATATAATCCACCATCATTCGCAATACCCTTTATAATTGCTTCCGAGGATGAAATTGCTCCCTCCTCTCCTCTTGTACTTATAAAATTCATTTTTGCACCCCCTACTTTTTTATTTATGTACTCACCCTTTATTTCTATTTTAAAGCAAGAATTATCATAAGAAAATTTTACCATGTATTCCTATGATGCACAACTGTTTTTTTCTTGTAAACATTTTAATTTTAATATTTTTTTCTTTTAATTTTAAGCTTCTACTTTTGAACAAAAATTTCCTGATTATAAAAACATATAATCAGGAAATTTTTTGCTATTATTATTTTTTAGACTTAATTAATAAATATACACTATTAATTAAGAAAATTACTCCTGAGAAGAATAATACCAATAACCATTGTCCTAAATTTAATGCTACAGTATTAAAAATACTACTCAATAAAGGAATATATAATATACAACATATCATTGATATAGAAACTAATACAGCTCCTAATAAATATATATTACTAAATATATTTATTTCAAATATTGAATGCCTTTCTGATCTACATTCAAATACATGTAAAAGTTGTGACATAACTAATGTACATAATGTAATAGTTCTACAAGTTGCTAAATCCATCCCGTAATATCTTCCTGACATAAATGATAATAAAGTACAAATACCAATTAGACATCCTCTTACTATTATTTTTTCCCAAAGTCCTCTAGCAAAAATACCTTCATTTTTATCTCTAGGTCTTTGTCTCATTATATCTTTATCAGGAGGGTCAACTCCTAACGCAATAGCTGGTAATCCATCTGTAGCTAAATTAACAAATAAAATTTGAATTGGAGTAAGTGGATTTGGTAAATAAAATAATGATGCCAAGAACATTGTTAAAACTTCACCTAAATTACATGATAATAAATATCTTATAAACTTTCTTATATTATCATAAATTACTCTTCCTTCTTCAACTGCTGCAACAATAGTAGCAAAGTTATCATCTATTAATACCATTGCTGCAGCTTCCTTAGTTACATCAGTACCTGATATACCCATAGCAACACCAATATCAGCTTCCTTTATGGCTGGAGCATCATTTACACCATCACCAGTCATAGCAACAATATTATTATTCTTTTTAAATGCTCTAACAATTCTTAACTTATGATTAGGAGATACTCTAGCAAATACCCTTATTTTATTTACTCTCTTAACCAATTCTTCATCAGACATTTTTTCTAATTCATCTCCAGTTATTGCTTGATCATCAGAATTACAAATATTAATACTTTTCGCTATAGCTAAAGCTGTATTTTTATGATCCCCTGTAATCATTATAGGTTGAATTCCTGCCATCTTACATTTTAAAACTGCATCTTTAACTTCTACTCTTGGTGGATCCATGCTACCTGCAACACCTAAAAACACTAAATTACTTTCTACAGATTCACTTTTAACTATATGTTCTTCCTTATATGCAGCTGCTATACATCTTAATGCTCTATTAGACATAGCTTCTATATAGTTATATATTTGCTTTTTCTTTTGAGCTGTTAATGGCTTTATTTTACCGTTTTCTAATACAAAATTACATCTTTCTAATACCCTTTCTGGAGCTCCCTTCATGTAACAAGTTTCTTTTCCGTGCTCATTCATTATAACGGTCATCATCTTTCTTGTAGAATCAAAAGAAATCTCATAAACTCTCTTACTTTTTGTTACAAATTTTTCTAACTCTTTAGGATCTTTATAAAATGCCTTTACCAAAGCTGTTTCTGTAGGATCTCCCATAACAGCCTTTTCAATATCTTTTATTTCGTAATTATAATTTGCATCATTACAATAAATAAATGCCTCTTTTAATTTTTCACAATCATTAAGTTTTTCTTTATCTAATTCATATATTTTACCATTAGCTAATATTTCCTTAACAGTCATTTTATTTTGAGTCAATGTTCCTGTTTTATCTGAACAAATTACAGATGTACATCCTAACGTTTCAACTGCTGGTAATTTTCTAACTAATGCATTTCTCTTTAACATCCTGCTAACACCTAATGCTAAGGCAACAGTAACTATTGCCGCTAATCCTTCTGGTATAGCTGCAACTGCTAATGAAACTCCTAAAAGGAACATTTCTGTTATATCATTTCCCCTTATTATTCCTAAAACAGTAACTATTACGCATACTGCAATACACATTACAACTAGAATTTTACCTAAAGAATCTAATCTTTCTCTTAGAGGTGATTTTTCTTCTTCTATATTATCTAAAAGGTTAGCTATTTTCCCCATTTCTGTCTTCATTCCAATAGCATCTACTATTATTAACCCTCTACCTTTTAGAACTATCGTCCCCATAAATCCTGCATTTTTCCCTTTAACTGTATCCTTTGAAATACCAACTGATTCGCCAGTTAATAATGATTCATCAACTACCATATTGGCTGCATCAATAAATGTTCCATCTGCTGGAATCCTATCACCGGCTTCCAATACAACTAAATCACCTATTGTTAACTCTTTTGAATTAATAACTTTAATATTCCCATCTCTAATTACCTTACAGGTTGGCGCCGCCAACTCTTGAAGCGCTTCTAATGACTTTTCTGTCCTAAACTCCTGAACAAATCCTAATATTGCATTTACAATTACAATAATAAGTATTGTTACTGCATCGGCCTTGTCCCCTATAAATCCTGATATAATAGTTGCACCTATTAATACCCATACTAAGAAATCATTAAATTGAGATAAAAAAATTAAAATCGGTGACTTTTTCTTATTATGTTTAAGTTCATTTAACCCGTAAGTTTTAATTCTTTTTTCTGCTTCTCTAGTACTTAATCCCCTAGTAAATTCTTTTTCCTGTATCACCCTTTTTCCTCCTCTTTAAGAACTCTTGTATATATATATTAATGTTTATGTAATACTATGAATAATTAAGTAAAATTTATACTTTCTATACATAACATTTTTATTTACAAATTCCCCTTGGAAATATAGAATAGTAGTATGCGAAAATATGTAATAAACTGAATTCTTAGCTTAAGATGGAATTTTAACTTCATCTTTAAGGTTAGAGTTCGTTATCTAGGGGTATGTACGTTGTTATATTCCACCTGAAAAGGTAGGAGTGTTACAACGGCTAGCCATCAGATAAAATCTTTTATACTTAAATATACTTAGGAGGCGTATTGCATGAAAGATATAATTTATGTAACTGGTCATAAGAATCCAGACTCAGACTCAATATGTGCAGCTTACGCATATGCTGAATTCAAAAACAAAATTGGTGACGTTGAAACTGTTGCTTGCAGACTAGGTAATCCTAATCAAGAAACTCAATATATATTAGATTACTTCAATGCTGAAGCTCCAAGACTTTTAAAAACTGTTAAATTAAAGGTAGAAGACTTACAATTTGATAACATAAGTCCTGTATCTCCTGAAATCTCATTAAAAACAGCTTGGAGTATAATGAGAGATAAAAATATTAAAACTTTACCTGTAGCAGATGAAAATGATCATCTTTTAGGAGTACTAGCAGTATCTAATCTTACATCTTGTTATATGGATATCTGGGATAACAGAATCTTAGCTAAAAGTAATACAACATTAGATAACATTATCGATACTTTATCTGCTAAAGTTTCTTACGTTAATGAAAAAGTAACTCACTTCCCTGGTAAAATAGTTGTTACAGCTATGCAACCTGATACAATGTCTGGTCATATAGACGAAGGTGACATTGCTATAGTTGGTGATAGAGAAGAAGCTCAAGCAGCATTAATAAAACTTAATATTTCATTAATGATTGTAACTGGTGGATATGCTCCATCTGAAAAAATAGTAAGCTTAGCTAAAGAACATGGAGTAACTATAATAGTAACTCAACATGATTCATTTACTGCTTCAAGACTTATAGTTCAAAGTATCCCTGTTGGATATGTTATGATTAAAGAAAACATAGTTTCTTTCACAACTGATGATTTAGTTGATGATATAAAAGGAATTATGACTGAAACTAGATTTAGAAGCTATCCTGTTTTAGATCAAAACGGAAGAGTTGTTGGTACTGTTTCTAGATACCACTTAATTTCTAACCACAAGAAAAAGGTTATTCAAGTTGACCACAACGAAAGAGGTCAATCTGTTGATGGATTAGAAGATGCAGAAGTTTTAGAAATCATCGACCACCACAGAGTTGCTGATATTCAAACAAACAATCCAATTTACTTTAGAAATGAACCAGTTGGAAGTACATCAACTATAGTTGCTAAATGCTTCTTTGAAAGTGGAATAAGACCTTCAAGAAAAGCTGCAGGACTTTTATGTGGTGCAATAATTTCTGATACATTATTATTCAGAAGTCCAACTTGTACTCCACAAGATCAATATATCTGTAAGAAGCTTGCTGAAATTGCTGATATAAACATTGAAGAATTTGCAAAAGAAATGTTTAAAGCTGGTACTTCATTAAAAGGTAAAACAGTTGAACAAATCTTCAACTCTGACTTCAAGCCATTTACTATCGAAGATACTAAAGTAGGTATAGCTCAAGTTAATACAATGGATATTGAAGGATTCATGCCTTTAAAAGAAGAAATGTTAAACTACATGGATCAAAAAGCTAAAGAAGCTGGATTAGATATGGTTATGTTATTATTAACAGACATATTAAACGAAGGTTCTGAAATACTAGTTACTGGTAATAAACCTGAAATAGTAGAAAAAGCTTTCAATGTTACATTAAAAGATAAGGGTGCATTCCTTCCAGGAGTTCTTTCAAGAAAGAAACAAGTTGTACCACCAATAACTAATGCTATAACATCTTAATTAACATAATTTTATATAGTTTAAATAAGAAATAAGGTGTATCTTAAAAGATACACCTTATTTTTTACTCATTATCAATTACAACACCTAATTTAGTTGAAATTATAGTATTAAGTTTATTTATTGAAAATGTTAATGTAAGTATTTGCTTTTCTAGCCTTATTAGTAAATATGCACTAATAGCTACTGGAAACCCAACATTTGCAATTAAATTAATAAGTTCACTTATCTCCATAAACTCTCCCCCTAAAATTTGATTACACTTAATATATATCCTGAAACTATTATTTTTTTGAAAAGCTTTATTATATTTTATAAAAAGTAAAACTATTCTCCGTGATATGAAGTATTTTTTCATTTATCATATAATATTTTTTCAATATTTATAAATGCTAAAATAGGAGTTTCAATAATCGAAGCTCCTATTTAAAGTTTAAAGTCTCTATTATACTTTTATGTTTTAAATCTGCTATATTTATTTTAAGTACCTTACACCACATTTGTACAAAATACCCTAATCCTAATGCTGTAATTATAGTTCCTAATCCAACACTTCCTCCTAAGATCCATCCTAAAATTAAAGCTCCTATTTCAATACTTCCCCTTACTACCTTAACTGGTTTTTTAGTAATTTTAGTTAATGCTGTCATCAATCCATCTCTTGGTCCACATCCTGATTCACAACTTAAATAAATACAAGTTCCAAGACCTAATAAAAGCATTCCAATTATAAGCATTATTATTCCTATAAATAAATTATGTACAACTGGTATTAATTTACTCATCGTTATTAAATCTATAAATACTCCAATAAAAATTGTATTTAATATAGTTCCTATACCTATTTTTACCCCTAAAAATACACTAGCAATAACAACAACTACTCCCACTACAATATTTGCTTGTCCCATTGTAATAGGAATTACATTGGTTATCCCTTTATGTAATACATCCCATGGTGATAGACCTAAGTTAGCATTTATCATAAATACTATTCCTAATGATGCTAGAAAAAATCCACCCATAAGCTTAAATAAAACAAACAAATACGTATTAACTTCTTTTTTTAAATTTAATTCCATAGCCCCATCCCTCTTTTAATAAAAATGCCTTATCTCTTTCCTTCTAAAAGCTCATTATATGCTTTCATAAGCTTTCTCAAGGTGATATTATTCACATCAAGTTTTATATTATTAACAAATGCTATTGGTAATATCTTAGGAGAAGTGCCCGAAATAAACATTGCATCTAACTTATCAATATCTTCTGACTTTATATCAACTTCTTCAAATTCTATTCCTATTTCTTTAGCAATATCTATTATTTTATCTCTTGTTATTCCCTTTAAAACAGCTTCTGCTTTTGCAGTAATAAGTTTTCCATCTTTAATAGCAAATATATTAGATTTACTACCTTCTGTTATTAATCCATTCCTATCAACTAATATTGCTTCAAAAGCATTTGATTTTTTTATTTCCTCTGTTACTTTTGCTCTAAAATTGTCATTTACTATTTTTGCATTTGGATTTTCTCTTTCTCCATAATAAAGAATAGTTTTTACACCTTCAGTATATAATTCATTACTTGGATAAGAATGCTTTATATAATATATTTTTAAATTCTTTGAAGCAGTATTATAAGTGATTTTAATATTTCCTAATACATTATCATTCTTTTTAATAACCTCATTAACCTTTTTTTCTACATCTTCAGTGTTAAATGGAAATTCCATATTTATAAGTGCAAAAGATCTTTTCATTCTTTCAATATGATCTTTTAAAAACACAGCTTTTCCATTAATCACTCTAAGAACTTCATATATTATACTACCTTTTTCACTATCTTCATTAAATTCATTTACGTCTTCTATTTTTTCATTATTTAAATAAAACTTATTTATAGCTTCCATAAAAATTACACTTCCTTTGAAGATTTATATTACTTCCATTTTAATATTTCAATTTCATGATGCTTCTTATAGTTTATTAAATATGGATTTCCAACTAAATCTAATAATGGCTTATCTGAAAGAGAATCTGAAAACATATATGAGTTTTTAAAGTCTGCTTTAATATTTTTTTCTTTTAAAACTTCATTTAGTCTCTTAACCTTTTCTTCTCCTTTGCAGTTGTTTCCATCCATTTTTCTTACAAATTTTCCACCTTCAAAAGCAAATTTAGTACCTATTATTAAATCTACTTCCTTAATAGCATAAAATTCTTTAATATAAAATTCTGGCGATGCTGATATAAGAATTACCATGTACCCTTCATTTTTTAATTTCTTTATCATATCAACAGCATCTTTATAAAGTATACTACTTAATCTTTCATCATAAAATGATTTTGTAAGTTTTGCTAAGTCCTTTTCATCTATATTATCTATAAACTTTAAGAAACATTCCTTAACTCTTCTTTCATCATATACTTTTATACTATACATAAGCCCTGAATATAAAGCCCTTGGTAAAAATTTTATGTTTTTAATATCCTTAGAAACAAGATATTTAAAAAACTCCATTAGTGTTTCTTTTCTTGTTATTGTATAATCTATATCAAATATCGCTAACTTTTCCACGTTTATCCTCCATCATATATGAAGGGCTGAGCATTTAAACCTGCTACAGCCCCAATTATCTAATTCAACTTTTTTGACAATTATAAATTGTTACACTCATGCCATTTTTTAAAGCAGTGCTAACAACTAACCCACTCTTAGATAATGAATTTTAATCTTCCTTTGAAGTTAAAACTCCACCTAAAGCTAAGAATTCAGCTTATCTACAAATTTTTTAATTCTCATAAGACCTTCTTTGATTGCATCTAAAGAAGTTGCATAAGACACCCTTACATAGTGATCTAATCCAAAGGCCTTACCTGGAATAACTGCTACCTTTTCACATTCTAATAGTATAGCTGAAAAATCCATAGAATCATTTAATATTTGTCCATTAATTTCTTTTCCTAAACACTTTTCTATATTAATCATAATATAAAAGGCACCTTTAGGTTTAATTATACTTAAATTATTGATACCTTCAATTGTATCTACCATATAATTTCTTCTTTTTTCAAATTCGACAATCATCTCATTTACTTTATCTTGCGGGCCATTCAAAGCCTCAACTGCTGCATACTGAGTTATTGAACAAACATTTGAAGTTACATGACTTTGAATACTTGTCATTAATTTTGCTATCTTTTCACTTGCACCACAATATCCTATTCTCCATCCTGTCATTGCATATGATTTAGATAAACCATTAATAACAATAGTTCTTTCATATGCATCTTGTGAAATACTTGCAATACTTATATGCTTTTCTCCATCATAAATAAGTTTTTCATACATTTCATCAGATACAATTATAAGGTCATGTTCTTTAGCAAAATTTGCAATCACTTTTAATTCATCTGCACTATATATAGTTCCAGTAGGATTATTAGGTGTGTTTAATACAATAGCCTTTGTTTTATCACTAACTACATTTTCTAAGTTTTCCTTAGTAAATTTATAATCTGATTTTTCATCACTTTTTACAAATACAGGCTTTCCATCTGCTAATTTAATAAGCTCTGGATAACTAACCCAATAAGGAGTTGGTACAATTACTTCATCACCAGGATTTAATATAGCTAAAAAAGTATTAGCTAGGCTTTGTTTTGCTCCTGTTGAAACAACTATTTGTGATGGTTTATAAAATAATCCATTATCCTCTTTGAATTTTTTACAAATTGCTTCTCTTAATGGTAATATCCCATTTACACTAGTATACTTAGTATTTCCATCATTCATTGCTTTGATAGCTGCGTCAATTATATTTTTAGGTGTATTAAAATCTGGCTCCCCAGCTCCAAAACTAATAACATCTACTCCATTTTCTTTCATCTCTTTAGCTTTCGCTGTAATTTCTAAAGTTACTGATGGTTCAATTCTTTGTGCTTTTTTTGATAATTCCATTTGTTTGCCCCCACTATCTCTTATTATTAAATTTAATAAATTTCTCTAAACACTCTTCATTTAATCCACAACTGCCAATAGATATACACTCATTACCTACAGGTCTTCCATGATAATCGCTTCCTCCAGTTACACATAGTTTATATTTTTTAGATAAGTTATAAAATTTATTAACATCTCCTTGTGTATGACTAGGATGATATACCTCAACACCTTTTAACCCAAAACATTTCAATTCTTTTAATATATTTTCAACTTCAAGTTTTCTATATATTTGTCCAGGATGTGCTAAAATAGGCACTCCACCAGAATTATTAATCACATCTATGCAATCTCTATAATTTAATCTAAATCCTTTTACATATCCAGGCTTTCCTTGTACTAAAAAACTTCTAAATGCACTTTTATAATTGTCAAAATACCCCTTCTTAACCATGGCATTTGCTATATGACTTCTGCCCACAGTTGAATCATTGTCTACTTCTAAATCTTTTAACTCTAAATTTATATTATATTTTCTTAAATTATATAATATACTTTCAACTCTTTTAATCCTTTGTATATTTAATTCATTAACAAGTGATTTTAAATCATTATTTTCAACATCTATAAAGTATCCAAGTATATGAAGCTCCATATTATTATACTCTGTACTAAGTTCAATTCCTGGAATTATTAATAAATCATCATAATTATTTTTTGTCACATATTGCGATGCTATAGAATCATGATCCGTTATTGAAATACATTTTATATTATTTTTTATTGCCGAATCAATTATCTCCTCTGGTCTTTTCGAACCATCAGAATAACTTGAATGAATATGTAAATCTGCATACTTCATTTTATTCACCTTTTCTCTGTAAGTGAAATTTTATTATATAACATAAAACCACTTTTACTTAGTTTAAGTTACTAAGCACATTGTTATTCCATTATAATCAAAATTCTAATTTTTAATTTAATCAATTAATTTCATAACCTATACTTATTCAATAAATAACCCAGGAAAACTTTTCAATCAACCATTTTCGACTCTTTACTAATTCATTTATAACTCCAAGTAATTTTTTCCATAATAAAAATATATCATCTCCTCATTAAATTGTAAATTGAAAACAATGAATTTAATTATCATTTAATTTATATAATAAAAAAAGATTATGCAATTAAAATTGCATAATCTTTACGAAATATTAGTCTTCAGCTAAAACATTAGTGTAATATTCTGTTACTTTATCAAATTCAGCTTCTTCTGGAACTATAAGTTCTCCTTCTTCAGTTGATCTGAATAAGTAAACTGATTCATCTTCTGGGTTTTGAGCTAATACATATTCATTTTCTTCAAATTCAAATGCATCAACTATTGGGCAAGATAAAACATTTCCGTTATCGTCTTCTAAATCAACAACGAAGTGTTCATGTTCGTGTTCTCCACACCCGCAGTTTTCTCCACATCCGTGGCTATCATGATCGTGGTCGTGTCCGCATCCGCAGCCTTCACCGCATTTATTTAATTCTTTTTCCATTTTACATTCCTCCTTAATAATAAGTTAAACAATTTCTAATTAAAATAAACCAGTAAAAAACTGTATTTTAAATTTTGCTTAACTTAAGTAGTCCTTCTAATTGTACTCTTATTTTTAGTAAAATAAAAGAAAAATCTTCATTTTAATAAAAATTTTATTAATAATTCATATTATTTATTTATATATTCATAATACTAGAATTTTTGTTTTAAAATTACAAAAAGGCAATACATAAATGTATCGCCTTTTAAATTTAAATTTTATTCTTGATTAGCAAGTCTTTTGTAGTTTTCTAATCTTTCCATAGCATCTGCTTGAGTCTTTTCGAATAGAGCTTCTGCAGCTTCTGGGAATGCTTTAGCTAATGAAGCATATCTTACTTCACCCATTAAGAATTCTTTGAAGTCTCCCTTAGGTTCTTTTGAATCTAAAGTAAATGGATTCTTAGTTCCTTTTAATGCTGGGTTATATCTGTATAATGCCCAGTATCCACAATCTACAGCTTTCTTAGCTTCAGCTTGTGAATTTGTCATTCCTGCTTTAATACCATGATTTATACATGGAGCATAAGCTATAATTAATGATGGTCCATCATAAGCTTCTGCTTCTGCTATAGCTTTAAGAACTTGATTCTTATCTGCCCCCATACATACTTGAGCAACATATACATAACCATAGCTCATAGCCATCATTCCTAAATCTTTCTTCTTAGTTCTCTTACCTGAAGCTGCAAATTTAGCAATTGCAGCTGTTGGTGTAGCTTTAGAAGATTGACCACCTGTATTTGAATAAACTTCAGTATCAAATACTAATACATTTACGTTATCTCCTGATGCAAGAACATGGTCAAGTCCACCGTATCCGATGTCATATGCCCAACCATCTCCACCAAAGATCCATTGAGATCTCTTAACGAAGAATTCTTTATCATTTAAAATAGTCTTAGCTATTTCAGAATCACAATTTTCAAGTGCAGTAACTAAAGCATTTGCTCTTTCTCTAGTTCCAGCGCTTTCATCTTTATTATCTAACCAATCTTTTAATACAGCCTTAGTTTCATCTGATAAATCACTTTCTAATGCAACTTTTACATTTTCAGCAACTCTATCTCTTATAGCTTGAACTCCTAAGAACATACCTAATCCATATTCAGCATTATCTTCAAATAATGAATTTGCCCAAGCTGGTCCATGTCCATTATGATTAACTGTATATGGAGTTGCAGGAGCTGATCCTCCCCAAATTGAAGAACATCCTGTAGCATTAGCTACCATCATTCTATCACCAAATAATTGAGTTACAAGCTTAGCATATGGAGTTTCTCCACATCCAGCACAAGCACCTGAGAACTCAAGTAATGGTTGTTCAAATTGGCTTCCCTTTAATGTATTCTTATTCATTGGGTTCTTCTTAGCTGATACCTCTGTTGTTGCATAATCCCAAGCTTCAATTTGATCATGTTGAGTATCTTGTGGTTTCATAACTAAAGCTTTATTCTTAGCTGGACATACTTCAGCACAGTTTCCACAACCAGTACAATCAAGAGGTGTAACACCTATTGAGAACTTATATGGTGTTTCTGTCTTTAATGCTTTAGCATCAGTAGTTTTCATTGCTGCTGGAGCTTTTTCAGCTTCTTCACTAGTTAATAAGAATGGTCTTATTGCAGCATGTGGACATACTACAGCACATTGATTACATTGAATACAATTTTCTGGAACCCATTCAGGAACATTAATTGCAATTCCTCTCTTTTCATATGCAGCTGTACCAGCCATAAATGTACCATCTTCCATACCATGTTTAACAAATGTAGAAACTGGTAATCCAAATCCTTCTTGTCTGTTCATAGGTTCAACTATTTCTTTAATAAATGAAGGAATTTCTTTTGTTGCAGCTACTTCTTCATCTACTGCATTAGCCCATGCTGCTGGAACATCTATCTTAACAATAGCATCAACACCTGCATCTATTGCAGCATTGTTCATGTTAACAACTTTTTCACCTTTTTTACCATATGAAGTAACAACAGCTTGTTTTAAATACGCTACTGCTTCATCTACTGGAATGATGTTAGCTAACTTAAAGAATGCAGCTTGCATTATCATATTAATTCTTCCACCTAGTCCAATTTCTTGAGCTATCTTAACAGCATTTAATGTGTAGAATTCTATATTTTTTTCAGCTATAGTTCTCTTCATTTCAGCTGGTAATTTTTCATCTAATTCTTCAGGTGTCCAAATTGTATTTAATAAGAACTTACCATTATTCTTTAATCCATCTAATACGTTGTATTTATAAACGTAAGATTGATTGTGGCATGCTACGAAATCAGCTTTATCTATTAAATATGGTGATTTAATTGGTTTCTTACCAAATCTTAAGTGAGAAACTGTGATACCACCTGATTTCTTAGAGTCATATGAGAAATATCCTTGGGCATACATATCTGTATGATCGCCAATTATCTTTATAGCACTCTTGTTAGCACCAACAGTACCATCTGATCCTAATCCCCAGAACTTACATGCCTTAGTTCCTTCTGGAGTAGCATCAATATCTTCTACTGTTTCTAATGATGTATTAGTAACATCATCAACTATACTAATTGTAAATCCATTCTTAGGCTCGTCCTTAGAAAGATTTTCATAAACAGCTGCTATATCTGATGGATTTGGATCTTTAGAACCTAATCCATATCTACCACCAACTATTAAAGGAGCATTTTCTTTACCAGCAAATGCACTTACTACGTCTAAGTATAAAGGTTCACCAATTGATCCCGGTTCTTTAGTTCTATCTAATACTGCAATTTTCTTTACTGTATCTGGAATTGCAGCTAATAATTTTTCTATTGAGAATGGTCTATAAAGTCTAACCTTTACAACCCCAACTTTTTCTCCTCTTGCATTTAAGTAATCTACTGTTTCTTCAGCAACGTCTGTTCCTGAACCCATTGCAATAATTATTCTATCTGCATCTGGTGCTCCATAATAATCAAAACAATGATATTCTCTTCCTGTTAATTTAGTAATTTCAGCCATATAACTTTCAACTACTTCTGGGATATCATCGTAGAATCTATTTACAGCTTCTCTTGTTTGGAAATATATATCTGGATTTTGAGCTGTACCTCTAGTTACTGGATGATCCGGATTTAAAGCACTCGCTCTAAATTCTTTAACAGCATCCCAATCAACTAACTTAGCTAATTCATCATATTCTAAAACTTCTATTTTTTGAATTTCATGAGATGTTCTAAATCCATCAAAGAAGTTCATAAATGGAATTCTAGTCTTTATTGCAGCTAAGTGTGCAACAGCTGATAAATCCATAACCTCTTGAACTGAACCTTCAGCTAGCATAGCAAAACCAGTTTGTCTAGCTGCCATAACATCTTGATGATCTCCAAAAATATTTAATGAAGATGTAGCTAATGCTCTAGCTGATACATGTATAACCCCTGGAAGTCTTTCTCCAGCTATTTTGTACATATTAGGAATCATTAATAATAAACCTTGTGAAGCTGTATATGTAGTTGTATAAGCTCCAGCTTGTAATGATCCATGAACAGCACCTGCTGCTCCCCCTTCTGATTGCATTTCCATAACTTTTACTGGTTGTCCAAAAATATTTTTTCTACCTTGTGCAACCCATTCATCAACGTGTTCTGCCATTGGTGATGATGGAGTGATTGGATAAATAGCAGTTACTTCTGTAAACGCATATGACACGTGTGCAGCAGCAGTGTTACCATCCATAGTTTTCATTTTTCTCATCTCGTCTACCTCGCTTCCCATTTTCAAAAAAATTTAAGCATATAAATCATGATATCTTTTAAATATCATTGTTGCTTGCAATTATTAATACATTCTAAGCTTAATAGATAAAATCTAACCTCTGCTTTTTATCCTTCGTTTCCACTTTGTGAAATTTATCACAGGCTTAAACACTATTTGACAATAAAAATTTATTAAAACTATTGTTGACTTAATAATTTACCAAGTTCTTTAGCAATTTTTAAATCTTCTTTTTCAACGGAATCTTTAACAGTAAATTTTGACAAAATCTCAAACCCATAATCTTCCATCAAATTCCCCCATTTATCAATAAACTTAGCATCACGCCATCCACATGATCCGAATAATACTAAAGGTTTATTTTTAATATTTAATTCACTTAAGCTATTAATAAAAGGCTTCATATCTATTTCTTCTATTTCATCGTTTATCATTGCTGGACTTCCTAATGCAACAGCATCAGCTTCTAATATATCTTCAATAGTAGCATCTGCAACGTGTTTTGTTTCAACTTCAACTTCTTTAGAATTAACACCTTCACTTATAGCATTTGCTAAAATTTCTACATTTCCACCATTACTCCAATATATTATTGAAACTTTTTTCATTTTCAGCACCTCTTATACTTTTGTTTTATTTTTGTTAAATTTTCCATCACTTTCATTATATAACAGTATTTTTTTTTTTCAAGTTCTTTACTTTCATATTTTAAAAATATTTTCATTGAAAACGGTTAAACACGCAAATTACTTTTTATTTATACTTTTCATAATAACATTTAAAATTGCATCAACACCATTTTTCATTTCACTATTTGTCATGTTTTTTATAAGCTCACTTTTTTTACTTCTTAATTCAAACAATCTTTCTAGCAAATTATGTTTTTCCATCATCTCATCTTCGTCTAACACTAATGAATATCCTTCTTTAGCAAATGAATTAGCATTTAATATTTGATCCCCTCTACTACTTTTTTTAGATAACGGAATTAATAAAGTAGGCTTTCTTAACGCTAGTAATTCAAATATTACATTTGCCCCTGCTCTTGATATTACAAAATCAGCATATTGAAGTAAATGTGGCAAATCTTCTTTTACATATTCAAATTGCTTATATCCATCTAATTCTTCTAATGACTTATCTAAATTTCCCTTTCCACAAATATGAATAATATTAAAGTCCTTTAATATTTCATGAATATGATATCTTACCTCATCATTTATACTTTTTGCTCCTAAACTTCCCCCAATAACTAAAATTACTTCTTTGTCATTATTAAAATTACAAATCTTCTTTCCAGTAATTCTACTACCTTTTAATATTTCTTCTCTTATTGGTGTTCCTGTTAATTCACCTTTTCCATCTTTAATATAATTTAAGCTTTCCCTAAATGTAACACATAGTTTATCACAAAATGGAGCTGATAACTTATTTGCAAGACCTGGTGTTAAATCTGATTCATGCGAAACTACTGGTATCTTTTTCATTGATGCAGCTATAACAACTGGAACAGCCACAAAACCACCTTTTGAAAAAATAACATCTGGTTTCTCTTTAGATAATATTTTATTTGCTTGCACTATTCCCTTCATCACTTTAAATGGATCAGTGAAGTTTTTCATATCAAAATATCTTCTTAATTTACCTGATGAAATTGCAAAATATGGTATCCCTGCATCACCAATAATTTCTTTTTCAATACCTTCATAACTCCCAATATATTTTATTTCAAATCCTTTTTCCTTTAACTTTGGAACTAAGGCTAAATTAGGAGTTACATGTCCTGCAGTACCCCCACCAGTCATTATGATTTTATACTTACTCATTAAAACACCTCATTAATTATTTGTACTATGAATCTTAATTGTTAAAACCTCATAAATTTATACAATTAATATTTTAAGAGAAATAAAATAAAAAAATAACTCATTTATTTTAATTTTTAACCAAATTATATGTCTTAATTCCTTATTTTTTTATTTATATTTAATTTTCTCACTCGCCAATATATATTCTACCACTAACCCAGTATTTTTCCACCTTTTCCTCCAATTAAATATTATACAAACTTTTTTATTGGATAAGCTATTAACATAAAGATATAAGGAGATGATTTAAATGGCACAATTAGTTCCAGAAGCTAAAGACAAATTAGCAAAATTCAAAAACCAAGTTTCAACTGAAATGGGAGTTCCTTTTACTGATTACAATGGTGACTTAACTTCAAAACAATGCGGTAGCGTTGGTGGAGAAATGGTTAAACGTATGGTTGAACAATACGAAAAAGGAATTTAATATTGTAAATATTTTAATAATAAATAAAGGTATCTTATTATATAGATACCTTTATTTATTATTTGGATTTTATAACTACTATACCCTTATATTTTGTATCAATAACTGGACACTTTTTCTACCATTATATTCGTTGATATCTGGAAAATATACTATATCTATTTTTACCATATTAGTCTGCCCATTAAGCATTTTATTATATTCATACTCGCCAAATTTATTTTTAATTATTTCTAAGGCCACTTCAATATCACCAAAATAAATTCCGTCTATATTTAAGTATCCATCAGTAAGATTTAATTTTAAAACATTATTATTCTTTCCTAAAATCCTAGCCGCTTTAACCATTAATCCTTTAACAGCAAAATTAGGCTTTGGATTTCCCTTTCCATATGGTTCTAATAATGCTATTTCATCTATTAACTTATAATTTATTTTATTAATCGGAAGCGGCATATCAATTGATACCTTTGGTATAATATCTTCATCACTTAATGTTGTTACCTCATTTAGCTTTTCTCTAAATTTATCTATATTTTCACTTGGAATAGACATTCCTGCAGCCATTGGATGACCACCAAACTTTCCAAGCAAATCTTTACACTTTAATAATTCCTCGAACATATTATATTCTTCAATTGACCTACCAGATCCTTTAGCACCTTCATGAGCCTTTGTTAATATAATTGTTGGCAAGTTATATTTTTCTCTAATTCTACCTGCAATTATACCTGCAATACTTTCATGAACATCTTCTAAATAAACAACAAGCACCTTATCTTTGGCCATATTATTTGCTTCAATTATCTTTATGGCTTCCTCTAATCCTGTCTGAGTAAGTTCTTGCCTATCCTTATTCAACTCATTTAATTTTTTAGCTAATTCTTCAGCTTCATTTTTATCTTTTGTAATTAATAACTTCAATGCCCATTCAGCCTGTTCAAGCCTCCCTGATGCATTTATACTAGGTCCTATAACGAATCCTAATGAGTAAACCGTTATTTCCTTTCCTTCTAATCCAGTTTCTTTAAATAAAGCTCTAAGTCCTATATTACTCGTATTATTAATTCTTTTAAGTCCCTCTTTAACTAATATTCTATTTTCAGAAACTAAATCAACAACATCACAAACCGTTGCTATGGCTACATATTGAATTAAATCATATAACTCTTCATTAGGAATATTAAATTCTTTATAAAGACATTGTACAAATTTATATGCTACTCCAGCACCACAAATTTTATCAAATTCATAATTACAATTTTCTTGTTTAGGATTTAATACATAATCAGCTTCTGGAACTACATACTTTCTTACATTATCTTCTTCAATAAATGGTACATCATGGTGATCTGTAATAATTACTTTAATTCCCAATTCTTTAGCTAACTTTACTTGTTCTATTGCTGCAATTCCATTATCACAAGTAATTATAATATCAATATTATCCTCACTAGCCTTTTTAATTATACTTTCATTAATTCCATATCCTTCTTTTATCCTATCAGGAATATGAAAACTTACATTTCCACCACATTTACTTATAGCTGTATAAAGGACATATGTACTTATTACGCCATCTACATCGTAATCTCCAACTATAAGTATTTTTTCACCTTTAATAATACTATTCCTCATTAATTCAACTGCTCCGCTCATTCCAAGCATATCTGTTGGATTATGAAGTTCACCTATAGATGAGCTTAGGTATTCTTTTGCTATATCTAAATTATATATTCCCCTATTAACCATAAGCTTTGCAACTGTATCACTAATACCTAATTGTTGTGCAAATTTTACAGTATCAAACTTTACGTTTCTAACCATCCATTTTTCCAAAAAAACACCCCCGTTACTTTAGTTGATAGTTAATAGTTAGTAGTTAAAAATAAAGTCAGCTTAAGCTGACTTTATTTCCATAATTCTTAACTATTAACTCAAAACTATTAACTATTAAAAAGCATTGCTTTTTTAATTTGTTCAACCTTTTCTGGTAATATATGATTTAATATTTCAAATGCAAATGGTATAGCAGCCGCTGGTCCTCTTCCTGTAATTATGTTTCCATCTACAACCACAAGTTCATCTTTATAGTTGCATCCTACTAACTGATCTTCGAATCCAGGATAGCATGTAGCATTTTTTCCATTCACAATTCCTAATTTTCCAAATGTAATTGGCCCTGCACAAATTGCTGCAACTATTTTACCTTCATCATAAAATTTCTTTACAATTTCATTCACTTTTTCATTATCTCTTAAGTTAACAGCCCCTGGCATACCACCTGGCAATATCACTACATCATAATTATAAATTTCATCATTTAAAACTTCATCAGCTCTTATTGTAATTGAATGAGATGTTGTTACTTCTACTTCATTAATTCCAAAGGTAGTACAAGTAACACCTGCCCTTCTTAAAATATCTACACTTGTTAATGCTTCAATAGTTTCAAAGCCTTCTGCTAATAAAACTGCAACTTTTTTCATTTTAAAACACCCCTTTATATTAATTTATAGTTATAAGTTTATAGTTAGGAGTTATAAATGAAATCTCCTAAGGAACTTCTTTTTTAACATTCATTATATTAGGCATACCTATTTGTTATATAATATCTAAAAACTTCTTACTATTGTAACAAGTATCCATCATATATAACTTTTAACTCCTAACTCAAAACTATTAACTAAATTGCACTTCTGTTATTTCATCATCTAAGCTAATGACCATGACATTAGTACCTCTTCCTGCCCTATTTTGAATTCTTATTTCTTCAGTTGAAATAGTCTTTTTCTCTTTGCTACTTGTAATTAAAACAACTTCAAAACTTCTGCTAGTATCTACAGCTATTTCATCGCTATTATTAGATGTTATATCAATTATTTTACCATAAATTACTTCATCATCTTCTTTTAAACTTATTCCAGTAACCCCTGCTGCTATTCTTCCCATTGGATTAACATTATCACTTAGGAATCTAATTGCCATACCTTTTTTGCTTATTATTAATACTTCACTTTCAGAATAATCTTCAATACATACAGAAATTACTTCATCATTTTCATATTTAAATTTATAGGCCTGCCATATTGAATAATTTCCATCATATTCTTTTAACGAAGTCTTCTTTATCATTCCCTTTTTAGTAAAGAAATAAACCATATTTCTTTCATCAAAATTCTTTATTGAATGCACATCGATTATTTTTTCATTTTTAGAATATCCATCAATAATATTTTCTAATGAAATTTCTTCTTTAACAACATTTGAAATTAGGAATGATGGTATCTTATAAACATTCCCCTTATTAGTAAATAATAATAAAGTACTTATAGAATCAGTATTTACCTTTAATCTATCACTAGCTTTTGCTCTTGCAAAACCTTTTAAACTTCCTTTAGCCGTTACCCCAACACTAAATGTCATAAACTCAAATTCATTTAGATATTCAACTTTAATTATTTCATCACTTTCTATTAGATTGAATAATTGTGTACCTAAAATATTTCTAGGTGTATCTTCTATCTTAGGAAGTTCTAAGCTAAATTTTAATCCTAATTTAGTTTCTACTTTTAAGAATTCTTTTTCTTCATTATTATCTAAAATCTCTATATCTAATACAAATTCATTTTCTTTTAATTTAATAGCTTGAATTTTACTGTAATTAGTTTGGAATTTATCTAAAGTACTCTTTTTGATTATACCTCTATTAGTTATAAACTGAACACTCTTATTAGAATCTAAAACTCCTACTGATATAGCTTCAACTATTTTTTCATCATCACAATTTAAAGTTTTAATTATAGAATCTATTCTTTCTCCTTTTTCTTTCCACTTACCTTCAGGAATATTTATACCTTTAACTTGATACATATTTCCCTTATCAGTAAATAATAGAATATTTTCAGTAGTATTAGACTTAAATAAGAATTTAAGTTCATCTCCCTCTCTATATTCAATATCTTCTGCCTTTGCATTAGATCTTTGATAAGTCCTAACTGGAATTCTCTTAATAAATCCATCTTTTGATAAAGTAACCATAACATCTTCAACTACAATAAGCTCTTGTAAATCAATTTTAGCTTCACTATCATCTTCAACTATCATAGTTCTTCTAGGATTTCTATATTTATCAGTTATTTCTTTTAATTCAGTTTTTACAACATTTAAAAGAGTCTTTTCATCAGATAATATTTTTCTTAACCTCTTTATAGTTTTTTCAAGTTCTGCATATTCCTTTTGGAACACTTTTATTTCAAGACCTGTTAATCTATAAAGCATAAGTTCTAAAATAGCTTCTGCTTGCATTTCTGTAAATCCAAACTTTTCAACTAGGTTAATTCCTGCATCCTTTTTAGATTTTGATTCTCTAATAGTCTTAATTATTTCATCTAAAACATCAATTGCTTTAATGAACCCTTCAACTATATGGAATCTTTTTTCTGCCATTGCAAGCTCTTTTATACTTCTTCTTGTAACTATATCCTTTTGATGATTAACATAATGAGTTATTATTGTCCTTAATCCCATAGTTTGTGGCTTTCCATTTGCTAAAGCCACCATATTAAAGCTTACATTGCACTGTAAATCAGTCTTTTTAAATAAATATTTTAATATCTTATCTGCTGTATCATAATCTGCTGCCTTTTTCAACTCAACAACAGCTCTAATACCAGTTCTATCTGATTCATCCCTAATATCTGTAATTGCTTCTAAAGCCTTTTGGTGTCTTTTATCTCCAGTCATTTCAGATATCGTTTGAAGAATCTTTGATTTATTTCTTCTATAAGGGAATTCTGTTATTACAATTCCATAACGTCCATTTTCAAGCTTTTCAATTTCTGTCTTTGCTCTTAATGTAACCTTACCTTCTCCTGTTTCATATGCAGATAATAATGAATTTTTACCTATCAGCACACCACCTGTTGGTAAATCTGGTGCCTTTATATACTCCATAAGCTCTTTTGTAGTTATTTCTGGATTATCTATATACGCTAAAACCCCATCAGTAACTTCACCTAAATTATGTGGTGGAATATTAGTAGCTAATCCAACCGCTATTCCAAAAGTACCATTAACTAAAAGATTAGGATATCTCGCTGGTAAAACCTTTGGTTCCATTTCACTATCTGAATAGTTTGGAACCATATCTACTGTTTCTTTTTCAATATCTTTTAGCATTTCCATAGCTATTGGTGAAAGCCTTGCTTCTGTATAACGCATAGCCGCAGCTCCATCACCATCCATAGAACCAAAGTTTCCATGTCCATCAAATAATGGCTCTCTAGTAGAGAAGTCTTGAGCCATAAGTACCATTGCATCATAAACAGATGAATCCCCATGAGGATGGAATTTACCTAATACATCCCCAACTATTCTAGCCGACTTATAGTATGGTCTATCTGGAAAAGCTTTTAATAAATATGATCCATAAAGAATTCTTCTATGAACAGGCTTCAACCCATCCCTTACATCTGGAAGTGCTCTATCTTTTGCTACTTCAACAGCATATGGAAGATAATTGTCTGGCATTGCCTCTTCAATTGGTATTCGTAAAATATTATTATCTTTTGGTATATTATGTACCTTCTTAGCCATAATTTATCTCCTTCCTTGCTTTAAAACTCTGCATACTTATACATATAATTCTTTCTTGGTTCAACTACATCTCCCATAAGAAGTGATACCATTTTCTCTGCCTTTGCAGCATCTTCAATAGTAACTTGGAAAAGTGTTCGTGTCTCTGGATTTAAAGTTGTATCCCAAAGCTGATCTGGATTCATTTCTCCTAATCCCTTATATCTTTGTATTAAAGCACCTTTTCCTATTTCCTTCTTAACTTTTTCTAGTTCTTCATCACTATATGCATATTTAGATATTTCTTTTCCTTTAGTAGTTTTATAAACTTTATATAAAGGAGGTTGTGCCAAATAAAGATGACCATTTGCTATTAAAGGTCTCATATATCTATAAATATAAGTCATCCATAAAGTTCTAATATGGAATCCATCTACATCAGCATCACTCATAATAATTATTTTATCGTATTTTAAATCTTCTTCTTTATAATTATCTAAAGTCCCTGTTCCAATAGCTGTATTAAATATTTTAAGCTCTTCAGATGCTAGTACATTTTCAAGCTTTTGCTTTTCAGTATTCATTATCTTACCTTTAGAAGGCATAATAGTTTGGAATCTTCTATCTCTAGCTTGCTTTGCCGATCCTCCCGCAGAATCTCCCTCAACTACGATAAATTCATTAACAGTATTATCTTTTAAAGTACATACTGCAACTTTTCCTGCTAATGGTGCAGTACCTTTACCTATTTTTTTCTTTTCAGCTTCATTAATCTTCTTAATTTTTTCTCTTCTTTGCGCAGCTGCAAGTGCATTATTTATAAGACTTGAAGCAACCTCTTTATTATCTTCTATCCATTCACAAAGCTTAGTATAAGCTAAATCATTCATCATAGTATAAGCTTCAGAACTTCCAAGTTTAGTTTTAGTTTGGCCTTCAAAAACAGCATTAGTTATTTTTATTCTAACAATTGCTGTCATACCTTCTCTTAAATCATCACCTTCAAAATCTTTATCTTTTTCCTTAACAAGCCCTAACTTTTTAGCCCATTCTTTAAACGCTCTAGTCATACCTGTCTTAAAGCCTGATTCATGAGTTCCAGCTTCTGTCGTTGGAATATTATTAACATAACTTGCAATATATTCAGTTGTAGAGTCTGTAAACTGCATACAAACTTCACCATACATTGAAATATTATTTATTGCTCTTTCTCCTTCAAATAAAATAGGAGTTGCATGAATCGGAGTCTTACTTTCATTTAAATAATCGATAAAATCAAGCAATCCTCTTTCTGAATAATATTCCTTTCTGACTTCTTCATCTTTTCTATTATCAATAAGCTCTAATCTTATTCCTTTATTTTGGAATGCTAATTCTTGTAATCTTTCATCAATGATATCGAATTTAAAATCTGTTGTTGAAAATATTTCATTATCAGGTTTAAATGTTACTCTTGTACCTGTATCATTAGCCTTTCCTACAACTTCTAATGCTGTAACAGCTGTCCCTGGCATATCTTTTTTTAATTCTTTATCATAAGCATATTCAAATCGCTGCTTATAAATTTTCCCATTTTGATGAACTTCAACTTCTAACCATTTAGATAATGCATTTACAACTGCAGCACCTACACCATGTAATCCACCAGAAGTTTTATAATTTTTATTATCAAACTTACCACCAGTATGTAATTCAGTAAATACCATTTCAACCCCTGATTTCTTTTTAACAGGGTGAATTCCTGTAGGTATTCCTCTACCGTTATCTATAACAGTTACACTTTTATCTTTATTTATAATTATAGTTGCTTTATCGCCAAATCCATTAGATATTTCATCTATGGAGTTATCTAAAATCTCCCATATACAATGATGTAATCCCTTTGTTCCAGTTGACCCTATATACATTCCTGGTCTTACTCTTACAGGCTCCAGTTTTTCTAAAGATGTCAAATCCGTTACATCATATTTACTATTAACTTCATTATTCATATAAACCTCCAAAATTATAACCTATTCACATTTAAGTAATAATTTAGATATAATTATATAGCTTCCTAATATCAAAATCAAACTAATGTTCTTTATTAACCCTATAATTTTATCATATTTTTTTATTTAAAAGAAATTTTTTATTTATTTAATTTTAAATCCTTTATATTTCACGGTATTTAATTATAATCTATTATATAGTAATTAGCCATTACAAAAATTTAATTTAGTTTAATTCATTTGCTTAACTTATTTATATATTATCCTTATTATTTAAAAATACAAAGTATTTTACTTACACTAATGCATTATATTTCAAAAAATCTATAAGTACAAACTTTATAGTAAATAATTTAAAATTAAAATCAAACTTTCCCATCAAATCTTTTTTCTTTTATTATAAATATTTCAAAAATTTTATTTTCATTTTTTTAACATGTCTTTACTTTTTTCCTATCTCATTCAATTTAATATACTTTTTATTTACGCAAAAAAATCAAACTTTCTTATAGTTTTCACTAAATGAAAGTTTGATTTTTAAAAATATATTATAAACTCAAATTATTATACAATTCCTTGTGCCATCATAGCATCAGCAACTTTCTTAAATCCTGCTATATTAGCTCCCATTAAGATATTGCCTTCATGCCCATACTCTTTAGCTGCAGCTGCAGAATTATTATAAATATTAATCATAATACTCTTAAGCTTAGCATCTACTTCTTCAAATGTCCAAGCCATTCTCATACTATTTTGAGACATTTCTAAAGCCGAGCAAGCAACTCCACCTGCATTAGCAGCTTTTGCTGGCCCAAATAATACTCCATTACTTTGTAATACTTCAATAGCATCTAATGTTGATGGCATATTTGCACCTTCAGCAACAACTTTAGTTCCATTTTCAACTAATATTTTAGCTGATTCTGCATCTATTTCTCCTTGTGTTGCACAAGGAAGAGCCACGTCACATTTAATAGTCCAGATTCCTCTGCATCCTTCAGTATATTTTGCTGTAGGAACATAATCTAAGTACTCTTTTATTCTTCCTCTTTTAACTTCCTTAATTTCTTTCACAGCATCAAGGTTAATTCCATTTTCATCATAAATATATCCATTTGAATCACTTAACGCAACAACTTTTGCCCCTAATTCTGTTGCTTTTTGAGTTGCATATATAGCAACATTTCCTGATCCTGAAATTACAACTGTTTTCCCTTCTAAAGAAAGTCCATTATCCTTCATCATTTCATCTGTGAAGTAAACTAAACCATATCCAGTTGCTTCAGTTCTTGTTAAGCTTCCACCATAAGATAATCCTTTTCCTGTTAAAACACCTTGATCATTTGCATTTCTTATTTTCTTATAATATCCATACATATAACCAATTTCTCTACCACCAACACCAATATCTCCTGCTGGTACATCGGTATCTAAACCAATATGCTTACATAATTCAGCCATAAAGCTTTGACAGAATCTCATTACTTCTCTATCTGACTTTCCTTTAGGATCAAAGTCAGATCCACCTTTTCCTCCACCTATAGGTAAACCAGTTAATGAATTCTTAAATATTTGTTCAAATCCTAAAAATTTAATTATACTTGCATTAACGCTTTTATGGAATCTTAATCCACCTTTATAAGGCCCTATTGCACTATTAAATTGAATTCTATAACCTCTATTTACTTGTACATTTCCGGCATCGTCAACCCAAGGTACTCTAAACATTATTTGTCTTTCAGGTTCTACAATTCTTTCTAGTAAACCCTCTCTGATATATTCTGGATGTTTATCAAATACTGGTACTAAAGAAAGCGCAACCTCTTTTACTGCATCCAAAAATTCCTTTTCATTACTATTTCTCTTTTCTACTTGTTCTAATACACTTAAAACATATTCTTTTCCTGTCATAAGTTTACCCCCTTAAAATTTTATTACCAATTATAATATTACACTATTTTACTTATCTTTCCCATATAAATATAATTATTTATCTTCTTTTTTAACTTTTCCACTATCCTAATCTTATTTTTATTAAAATATCAATTTCAAATAAGTTACAATCTAAATAAAACTCAAATAAACTTTTTAAATATTTTATAAAAAAATATTTAAAAATAAATATTCCTCTGTCTAGTCAACAGAGGAATATTAAATTTATATACGCTAATTATCATTTTCTATTAAATTATTATTAGCTATAAGTTCATTTATTAACAAAAATATATTTTTAGTAGAATCATTTTTATCAAAAGACTTACAAGCTTCTTTCATATTTTCTAATTTGCCTTCATCTTTTAACAATTCTACTATAGAATTTCTACAGCTATCTCCGTCCTTAATTCTTACCGCCATATTATGCTTTAATAAGAACTCTGCATTTTCCTCTTCTTGACCTGGTATAGCATCAAACACAGCCATTGGTATGTTACATGCTAAAGCTTCTGTAACAGTTAATCCCCCTGGTTTAGTAATGATTATATCAGAGGCCTGCATATACTTATTGATTTCATCAGTAAAATATATTAATTTAGTCTTTTTAGGACTATCATCTATTACCTTTTCAAAATTGTTATATAGCTTCTGATTTCTTCCTGTAACTAAAATAATTTGAAAATCTAAATCAATATCTATTATATTTTCATATACATCAAATACATTAGTTACACCAAAGCTCCCTGCCATCATCAAAATAGTTTGCAATGATTTATCAAATCCTAATTCTTCTAGTACTAATTGCTTTTCCTTTTCTTCAAAGAATATCTCATCTATAGGTATTCCATATGGATAAATAGTATTAACATCTACACCTTCATTAATCATTTTTCCTACCATATCATCATTAGCAACAATATAAGCATCAACTTTCTTGTTTATCCATGCCTTATGAGGTGCATAATCTGTCATTATACAAATTAATGGTATATTTATTTCTCCTTTTGATTTTAATCTTGAAACCATTTCTGTTGGAAATGGATGTGTAGTAATTATTACATCCGGTCTAAAATCATCTATTAATGGTAAAAGCTTATTAGCAAATATGTTATTTAATCTTGTAACAAAGTTTGCTAGCCTATGCTCCTTATTTGTTAAATCATATAGCTTTCCATATAATTTAGGAGTTTTGGTTGCTAAATATACATATCCTGATGTTATTGTTTTATTTAATATCGGACTAATATATAATAAACTATCTACAATTTTCACATTAATATCTTTATTTTGTTGGGTCATATAACCCTCTATTGCTTTAGATGCCCTCATATGTCCGCCTCCAGTAGATGCAGACAAAATAAGAATATTCATTTAAAGTCCCCCTAACAATTAAATTTACTTAATTAGTCAATTAACCATTATATCATAAAATTAAATATTAAAATACTATCCTACCCATAAACCCTACTACGCTTATACCACATGTAAATCCTAGCATCATTCCAAATATAACATCAGTAGGATAGTGAACCTTTAAATAAACTCTCGAAAATGCAATTAAAGTTGCAATTGGACTTACTATTAATCCTAACTTACTATTCATTTGAATAAATACGGCTAATGCAGCAAATGAAGAAGCTGTATGTCCTGATGGAAATGAATATGTTATTGGTTTATTAATTAATAAATCTTCTTCATTTTCTTCAAAGGGTCTTTTTCTTTTCACTATATGTTTAATTACCCCTTCTCCAATTATTGTTGTTAATGCTAATGCTAAAATTACTCCAATACCAACAACCCTATACTCAACCTTTAAAATTAATAATGTTGATATTATAAACCATATAATTCCTAAATTACCCATCATCGTTATAATAGGCATAACTTTGTCAAGTGTCTTTGTTTTACACTTTTCACTTATGTACTCCAATGCTCTTTTATCTATTTTTTCTAAAATATTCAACCATTTCATCCCCCATAGTATTTTTGCCCTTATTAATATTCTTTCCATAACTATATTATATAATATATATTTTATAAAGAGTTAATTTTTTGTTAACAATTACTTATAAATTTCCTTAAGTTTTTCTTAATAACGAAGCAAAAAAGTAAAAATAATGAAATTAACCCATTATTTTTACTTTTCATTTATTGCTTCATCTCTTCAATTATTTTTTCTATATATTTAATTTTTCTACCTTTAATATATAAATAAATTGGTATACTTGAAATAATCCCCATTATAGAACCACAAATAATATCCCACATAGTATCATGCAAACTATTATTTTGTGATAAAAAACCAAATAATTGATCCGTTGAAAATTCCCATATTTCCCAAACAGCCGCTCCTGCTATAGAAAATATAATAGAAAATAACACCGGTGCATATCTTTTACATGTGCTCATTCCTTTTCCATCAGTTATATGTAAAAACAATATAAACCCTATCATTCCTACAATAATTCCTGATAATAAATGTAATATTTTATCATACATCGGAATTATTTCATAAAAATTAAAAACATTTCCTAAATACATTGATCCAACTATAAAAGAAAATATTAAATAAAAACTTATTCTCGATTTTCTTAAAAATGTTTTTTTATAAACAAAATACATAAGCCATAATGCTACTGCCATTAACCCTATTCTAAATAACTTACTTCCATCATAAAATATGAAATTGCATACTGCTGTAATTATTAATATTACCATTGTGATTATATTTATTATAAGAGCCTTATCTTTGACAAATCTCATTAGAAAACTCCTTTGAAAATTAGTATATTTTCTTATTTTTTAATATGAGCGCTGAAATCATTCCAAATATTAATCCACCTATATGAGCTGAATTATCTATATTACTTATTGTTACACCTATTATAATATTTATAACTATAACCTTAAATAAATTTATTATATACTCTTTTCCTATTCTGTCTCTATTTTCAATTCCAAACATAAGCATGGCTCCAAATAAGCCAAATATTGCTCCAGATGCTCCTACACTTATAGAGTCTGAATTAAATATATAGCTAAACAAGCTAGCTCCTATAGCTGAAATTAAATATATTCCGATATATTTAACCTTACCATAAGCATACTCTACCTCTGAACCAATTATTTTTAATGCATACATATTAAATGCTATGTGAGCTAATCCTCCATGTAAAAAGGCACATGTTATTAACCTCCACGGTTGTCCATTATTTATTAATTCATTTACCTTTGCACCAAATACTAAAAGAGTATATGAATCTATATCATATATATTTCTAGATATAATTGCTGTTAATAAATATATTAAAACATTTATAGCAATTAATATATATGTGATTAGATTATCCTTATATTTTAACTTTTTCTTTATTTCTTTTTGTTTACTATTATTAAGAATAGAAACAAGTGGTTTACAGCTATTATCGCTGTAAACTACTTGTTGTTCTTTTTCTGAATAAATTATTTTATTATATCCCTGATGAATAAATGATTCATATTCTCCTATTGCACAAATTACTACATTAAGTACTAACCTTAAAGAATAATGCTTTTCTAGAAAGGCCCTTGCTTCGTAATATTCAAAATTACTTTCATTATCCTTACATACTATAACTGCATAAATAAAATCTTTATTTTCCATTATAGCAATCCATTTATTATTTTTTAAATATTCACTATAATAATCCTTAATGTAAAATCCAGCCTGTTTGGTTAAATCCTCAAATAATGTTTTTTCTAATTTATTCATACTTATATTTCTTTCTCTAACATATCTAACAATTCATTAAATCTGTCAATTGTTGCTTCTAAAGGCTTAGATGTAGTCATATCTACCCCTGCCTTCTTTAAAATTTCTATTGGATAATCACTTCCACCACTCTTTAGGAATCCAACATATTTCTCAACTGCATTAGGTTCATTATTTAATATACTCTTAGCAAATGCTGAAGCTGCTGCATAACCAGTTGCATATTGATATACGTAAAAATCACTATAAAAATGTGGTATTCTTGCCCATTCAATATCGATATCATTATCAACTACCATATCTGGGCCAAAATATTTAACATTTAGTTCATGCCACTTTGCATTGTAATCTTCTGCAGTTAGTGGAATACCTTTTTCAAAACTTTCATGTGTATATAATTCAAATTCTGCAAACATTAATTGTCTAAATACTGTAGTTCTTATTTGCTCTAATTCTTGATTTATTAAATAAAGCTTTTTCTTTTTATCAGTTTCTTTATTTATTAAATGGTGGATCAATAATGCTTCATTTGTTGTTGATGCAACTTCAGCACAGAATAAAGTATATCCAGCATAATAATAACTTTGTTCTTTTCTTGAATAATAAGAATGTATTGAATGACCCATTTCATGTACTAATGTTGATACATCATTAAGTTCATAGTTATAATTTAATAAAACATATGGCTTAGTATCATATCCACCCCACGAATAAGCTCCTCCACGCTTTCCTTTATTAATATACTTATCTATCCATCCATCATTTATTCCACCTTGGAATATGTCTAAATATTCTTTACCTAAAGGTTGTAACCCTTCTACTGCCATTTCAACGGCTTTATCAAACTCCACTCTTTCTTTAGGCACTTCAATAACTGGAACATATAAGTCATACATATGCATTTCATCAACACCTAATAGTCTTTTCTTTAATGCTACATATCTATGAAGTGATGATAAATTTTTATCTATAGTTGCAATTGCATTAGTATAAACTTCTAATGGAATATCATTAGGCTTTAATGATGCTTCTAATGCACTATTATAATGTCTTACTTTTGCCCCAAAGTTAAATACCTTAATAGAACTAGATAATGTTGTTGCCAATGTATTTTCAAAATTTTTATATTCACCAAATAGTTTTTCAAATGCTACTTTTCTAACTTCTCTATCTTTTGATTTTATAAATGAAGAATAATTCCCTTCTGTTAATTCAACTACTTCTCCATCTTCATCTTTGATATTTCCAAACTTCATATCTGCATTAGTCATTATATTGTGTATTGCTGACGGTGCATCTAAACAATCTGAAGCAGCAGCCAATAATTCTTCTTCTTGCTTATTCAATACATGTGGTTTTTCTTTTAATATATTTTCCAATAAGAATTTATAAGGTTCTAATTCCTTATATTCATTCATTAACTTTTCAATTGTTCCATCTGGAAGTGATAAAATTTCTGGTACAACATAAGCTGTGTATGTTGCATATTCAGCCATATATGCATCTATTTTATTCATCATTGCTTGATAAGTTGTATTACTAGTATCCTCATCACTTCTTAAATGAGCATATATATATACTTTTTCTGCTTTTCTTGAAATTTTTTCGTTTACTTCAAAATATTCAATTAAAGTTTTGCCATCTCCTAATTTGCCTTCAAATTCTTTTAGTTTGGGAGCTTCTTCTTGTAATTCCTTATACTCCTTTTCCCAAGCCTCATCACTAGAATAAATTTCATTTACAGTCCACTTATCCTTTTCTTGTATTTCCTCTCTTTTCTTCACAACCTTACTTTCCATATCAATTCCTAGCCTATCTTTATAGGCTCCTCCCTTCTAATTATACTCTTCTTCTTTGCCTTCAATGTCACTAAAAGCTTTTTCCATTGCTTCTTCGATTAAATCAATACATAATGCTAATTTTTCACTTATGTACTCACGATTATCCTCATATTTAAATTTTACTAAATATGTAGGATTATATTCATCTTCAACCTCTTCAATTTCAAATCCTTCTTCTTCAAATAAGTTCATATTAAATACATCATATATTGCAGAGTATTCCCATTCTTCAACATCTTTATTTGTATCAAATTTTATATAAACTTTATCATCTAAAACGTAAAAGCTTTTTATATACTCTGCACCTTCAGATACATTGTAACTTCCAATTTCCTTAACTACAAAACCTGTTTCTTTATCTTTTTCCATTAATATTAAGCTTGAATAATCCATAATAATATTCTCCTTTTACTTATCTTTATCTTTTTTAATTTGTATTTTAATTTATTGTATCTTCATTATAAGTTTAGTGTATTAAATATACAATATTTTCTTTACTTATTTACATATTATGGTAATATATAAATATATAGTTTCTTTAATGGAGGTAGCTTTATGGATACTGTAAATACATTAAAAAATAAAAATGTAATTAAATTACGTAGTAAAAAATTACGCAGTAAAAAACTACGTATTCAAAAAACTAAAAAGTTTGCAACACTCTGTATTATATTGCTATCACTACTTATTATAGGAACCTCCATAAAAAATATGTATGTATATTTCAGATGTTCTGATTTTATTTATTCTCTAGATTATTATTTTACACATTGGAAAGATAAAGATCTTAGACTTATTGAAGTTGATTCTTTTTCTGTATTATCTAAAACTAATAATACTGTTGAAATAGAAGCTTATGGATTTGCTTATAAAAAACCTTACAAAGAGACTTATTTAATTGGAACTTTTATCGAAGATGATAAAGGGCGTTGGCATATGGAATCAGTCAAACTTAAAAATGAAGAATCTAAAATAGAAAATGAAGAAGATGTTATTACTAATTAATATAAAAAATGCACACCTATAAAATGGTGTGCATTTTTTATTAAGATTCTAATAAATTATCAAACTCTCTACTTACATTCCAAGTATGATAGTTATTTCCTTCTTTAGTGTGATTTTCTATAAAATCTTCTAAATTAACTTCAACCTCAGTAAATTCATCCAATTCAATCTTAACAGTATCATCTTCAGTAAATTCGATACTAGTAATTTCTCCTTGTTCTATTTCTTCACTACCATAGTGAAATATTACTCCTAATTCTACTAATGTATCATAGCTTTCCATTAATTTTTCAACTTTATCTTTTGTCATGTTCTTCTCCTTATACTATTACTTTCAAGAATATTATATTAAAAATTGTACCTTTTTCAAGCTCACTTTTTACATTTATACTTCCACCATGAGCTTCCATTATCTTTTTACTTAGTGATAATCCAATTCCTATACTCTTAGGATTTATAGAATTTTTTCCTTTATAAAACCTCTTGAATATATTTTTAAGTTCACATTCATCTATACCTTCACCATTATCGCCTATTGTAATACTAATAGACATAGGTGTTTCTTCAAGAATAATTTTAATTTCCCCATCAATACTAGTATGCTCTATAGCATTTTTTATTATATTACTTAAGCCTTCAGCAATCCACTTTTTATCATGAAAATAATATCCTTCACTATTAAGCGCTAACTCTATACTTTGATTTTTATCATTAGCACTTACTTTTAACGGTGCTACAGCATACTTTATACTTTCACTAAGTGGTATCATTTCTTTATTATAACTTACTGCATTACTTTCTATTCTTACATAGTGAAGTAGATTTATTTTTCTACTTCACTTTTTACTATTTATACTTAATAGCTTTATAAATATAAAATCCAATGCTACCAAATAAGATAAATAAAGATATAGGCAAAAATATTATTGATAAATTTTTACCACTACTCATTGCTGTTGATATACTCATTTGAATATAAAAGAAAATTGCTATTGTTTCTACATTTAGTACCCTAATAAAAGTACTTGCCATTAAATATTGCTTTTCTTTATTTCTTGGATTTATTTCAACCGGATAATTATATACCTGTGGAAACTTAGATAAAATTGCTATTCCTATATAACTCATTAATGCTATAGGCAACAAAATAAATATTGTATTTTTAGAACCATAAGCATCAACTTCCCCCTTAAAATTGTAATGAGTTGGTATTATATCTGGTGCCTTTCCCCAGTATATAAAAGTCATAATTACTAATGCTACAGCTAAAATTAATCCTATAATATCAAGACATTTATTAATCTTCTTATATTTATCCTTTATATCATATTTTCTCATTATTAATCTACTCTCTCCTCCAATACCCATTCTTTATCTTGTATTTGCATTATAATAACCAATTACCATTTCACATAATATATATTAGTAATATATCGTTAATTCATCAAATTAAAAATCAGCTTTTAATATCTTATCTCCTAATTATTTTAATAATATATTTAATTATTTATTACTACTTAAATGGTACAATATAACACTAGCATTCCTCAACCCTTTCCATATTACAAATCCCCTAAATATTTCAAATTATTTACTATTTAAATTTAATGATATAAAATATCTTTATGGTTATTTTTGGAATTTTATTAAAGGAGGTTATATCTTTGATAGGAGTTATTGATGTAGGTGGTGGACTTAGAGGAATATATGGCGCAGGAGTTTTTGATTTTTGCCTAGATAATAATATTAATTTTGATTATGGAATAGGTGTTTCTGCTGGAAGTGCTAATATTGCATCATTTTTAGGAAAACAAAAGGGACGAAACTTAAAGTTTTACTCTGAATACATTTTTAGAAAAGAATATATGAGCTTTCACAACCTTTTTAGGAATGGTTCTTATATTGATTTAGATTATGTTTATAGTGGACTTTCAAATTCTAATTGTGAAAACCCCCTTAATTATGATGGAATTATAAAATCAAATAGTATTTTTAAAATTGTAGCTACTAATTCATTAACCGGAGATACTATTTATTTTGATAAAAGTTCATTATCTAAGGATGACTATAATGTTTTTAAAGCTTCTTGTTGTATACCTATTGTTTGTAAGCCCTACACTATTGATGGTATTAATTATTTTGATGGTGGCCTTTCAGACCCTCTTCCTATAAAAAAAGCTATTAATGATGGATGTGATAAAATAGTACTTATACTTACTAAGCCTGTTGGCTTTGATGAACCTGATAAAACTGATAGAATATTAGCAAAATTACTTAATAAAACTTATCCAATTGCTTCTCAAAAACTTCTTAATAGACATAAAAAATATAACGAGGGTATTGAAATAGCATTAAAATATCAATCTCAAAACAAAGCTTTAATAATAGCTCCTGCTGATTGCTGTGGTGTAAATACATTAACTAAAAAAGCAGAAAATTTACTACAACTTTATAATAAAGGTTATAAAGATTCCGAATCACTATTAAGCTTCATCAAATCTGATTCTCAAGCAATTGTTTAACTAAAAAAAGTGTTGTTCACTTTTTTCAGTTAGTAGTTAAGGAATAAATTCAGCTAACTGAATTCTAAAAATATATAACCAAAAAAAACTACTAGCAATTTGATCCTTAACTACTAACTAAATTTATGCATAATTTATATAATGTCTGCAGTAGTGAATCTTATTACTTTTGAAAGCTCAGAAAGAGACATTTCTACTTGATATCCAATTTTTCCAGCACTAAATATAATCGTGTCATAATCTTCAGCTGAAATATCTATAACAGTTTTAAAAAACTTTTTCATTCCAATTGGTGAGCATCCACCATGAATATATCCTGTTAAAGATAATAAATCTTTTGATTTTAACATATCTATAGATTTTTCACCAACTATCTTTGCTGCTTTTTTTAAATTTAACTCTTTTTCAACTGGTATTACGAATACATAATTATTCTTACTTTTACCAACAGTAACTAATGTTTTAAACACACGCTTTGGATTTTGGCTCAATGCTGATGCAACTTCACTCCCACTTACGGCTCCTGTTCCAACATAACTGTGTGTTTCATGTTTAATTTTTTTCTGTTCTAAAATTCTCATTACATTTGTTTTTTCATCCATGATATCATCCTCTTATTAATTCATTAATATAAAAATTATAACATAATCTAACACCACATTTAACATTCTCTGTTTATTTAAAGAAAAACTCACTATTACCTCTCACCCATAAAGGTAAGTTAATTTAGATTAATTAAAATTTACTTATAGTATACTAATCTTGAATTAACAAAATATAAACTAAAAAAAGCTGTAGTTTAAAACTACAGCTTATAATAATCTAAAATTATCTTCTACTTTGTTCTTTTTTAGCTCTTCTGCAAGCAATACATCTTACAGGTTCGTTATCGAATCCTTTTTCTTTGTAGAATTCTTGTTCTCCTACTGTAAATACGAATTCAGCTCCGCAATCTCTGCATACAAGTGTCTTATCTGTCATAATTATTCCTCCTAAAATTAAAAGATTTTAAATCGATAATATAATCCCTAATTTACGAGAAACTACCTATCCAAATGAAACCTATTTTTTTGTTAGCATTTTTGCTACTCATTTAGTATAACATACTATTTATTATATTACAAACTTTTTATTTATTTTTAATATAATTTATAAATCCTTTACTTATATCTTTCAAAATAATGTATAACTAATTTATAACTTAACTCTTGGAATTATGTATTCTTCAATCTTAAATTCCTTATTTATATACTTATTAACAAACCAACAAGTTAAATCATAGGAGCATCTATGTAATAATAACGCTGATTCAGTATTATCTCCAGTATTTATAGAGGCTATATTAATTATTCTTCTTATTTTATTAAATATTTCTAGTCCATTTTTATCTATATTCGTTTTACTATCTAACTCTTTTAATCTATCATTCTGATTCATTCCCATAAGCAATCCTAAACTTTCAAGCTTAGCTACCTCTTGCGATAAATTTTCTGAAAATATTTTTGCCTTTGATATTGATATATTGGCATCCTCAAATAATGACTTTTCCATAGCTACTATATAATTATTTAAATATCTATAATCTTTATTTAATTCTTTATACACTTTATTTTCCGTAATTGTCCCCACCTTTTCTAAAATTATTTTAAACTAAAACCTTTTTAGTAATTACTACCTTTACTCATTTTTATATAATATATAAAAAGTGTTATAGTTCATGTATACTACAACACCTTTTCACTTTTATTTATTATTTTTAGGTTTATTTTTGATATACCTTTTTTCTCTATGATTTCCTGTCTTCTTTCTATTTACTTTACTATTTCCTTTATTACTTCTATTACTTGAATTATTATTTCCCCTGTGTTCTACGTTAACTATTGGTTTAATTATTTCATATTCCTCTTCTGCTAACACCGGAATAGATTTTCCTATAAGCTTTTCAATATTTCTAAACATCTCCTTTTCTTCTTCATCACAGAATGTTATAGCAATCCCTGAAGATCCTGCTCTTCCTGTTCTCCCAATTCTATGCACATAAGTTTCAGCTACATCTGGCAAATCATAATTTATAACATGAGATAATTCATCAATATCTATACCTCTAGCTGCAATATCAGTAGCAACTAATACTCTTATATTTCCTTCTTTAAAATTATTTAATGCCAACTGTCTTTGATTTTGAGATTTATTTCCATGAATAGCTGCAGCTGTTATTCCAGCTTTTTCAAGATCTTTTGCTATTTTATTTGCTCCATGTTTAGTTCTTGAAAATACTATTACAGATTTTATACTTTCATCCTTTAATAAATGTGTAAGTAATGACTTTTTATTCTTTTTAGGTACATGATATACACCTTGTGAAATAATTTCAACAGTTGAAGAAACTGGCTGAACCTCCACTTTTACAGGATTATTCAAAATAGAATTTACAAGTTTCATTACTTCCTTTGGCATAGTAGCTGAAAATAATAGATTTTGTCTTTCCTTCGGAAGTCTTGATATTATTTTCTTTACATCATGAATCATTCCCATATCAAGCATTCTATCTGCTTCATCAAGAACAAAATATTTTACATTTTTTAAATCAACATGTTTTTGATTTGCTAAATCTAAAAGTCTCCCTGGAGTTGCAACTAATATATCTATACCAGCTTTTATCTTTCTAACCTGAGAACTTTGATTTACTCCACCAAATATAACTGTATCTTTTATATCTAAATACTTAGAATACTCAGCAAAACTTTCTTCTATTTGAATAGCTAACTCTCTTGTAGGTGCTACAATTAAAGCTTTTATATTTCTATCATTATTTTTTTCCTTATCAGCAACTATATTTTGTAATATTGGAATTGCAAAAGCAGCAGTCTTACCAGTTCCTGTTTGTGCACATCCTAAAATATCTTTTCCTTTTAATACTACAGGAATTGAATTCTCTTGTATTTCAGTAGGCTTTTCATATCCCGCCTCTTCCACTGCTCTTAAAATTGGTTTTATTATATCTAAATCTTTAAATAACATATTTTCTCCTTTGTAGTTAAAATAAAAAAAGAAACGCAAATAAATGCTAAATCACTAACATAGCATCTATATAGCGTTTCTCTTTATTAAGTATATATCATTTTTCAATTAATAGCATTAACTTTTTAATACTATATATACCCACATTTCTATAATATTTCCTTAATAATAAAAACTTCTCATTTCATATTTACCAATATCTTATTAATTTAGTTGCTCAATTTTATAATATCCATTCTTAATAGGCAACCAATACTTTGATCCACTTGAAAACAAAATTACTTTTTTATTACTATTTTAGTTTTATAAAATATAAAAAGACTATTTTAAATTATAATATGAAACTATAGTTTTATAATATTAATTTTAAAATAGTCTTTATAACTCATAATTTTATGCTATTATCGATTCATTACTTTCATTTTGAGCACTATTACTTTTTCGCTTATTTATAATATAATCAACAATTATTGCTATAGCTCCATCGCCTGTTACATTAGTTGCTGTACCAAAACTATCTTGAGCTGCATGCAATGCAATCATAATTGGTTTCTCCACTGCCCCAAATCCAAGCATTGATTCTAAAAGTCCAAGTGCTGCCATAACGCCACCCCCTGGTACTCCTGGAGCTGCTATCATTGTAACACCTAACATAAATATAAACGGCATTATCATATCAAAAGTAGGTGTTTGACCATTCATATACATAACTGCCATAGAAGTAAGAACTAAAGTAATAGTGTCCCCTGCTAAATGTATTGTTGCTCCTAGAGGTACAACGAAATCTAAAACTTCTTCACTAATATTATTTTTCTTAACACATTCTAGTGTTACTGGTATAGTAGCTGCCGAAGATTGAGTTCCTACAGCAGTCATGTATGCTGGTATCATGTTTTTTATTAATTTAAATGGATTTTCTTTCTTAATAGCTCCTGCAATACAGTATTGTATAAGTATATAAGCTAATTGTAATGAAAATAATAAAATATATACTATTCCAAAAGACTTTAATGTATTAAAAATCTCTCCACTATAGCTTAACTTTGCAAAAACACATCCAATATATATAGGTACTAATGGAATTAAAACATTAGTTACTATCATTAAAACTATTTTATTAAATTCATCTACTACTTTTAACATAGCACTGTTCTTTATTTTAGATAATCCTATTCCCAATATAAAAGCTAATGTCAATGCAGACATAACTCCCATAATTACTGGAATTTCAATTGTAAAATAAGGTTCAATAGTTTGTCCTTCTTCACTCAATGCTATACTTCCACTTATTAATTTAGGTAAAATTCCTGCTCCAATTAAATATGCAGCAAACCCAGCTAATAATGTAGATAAATAAGCAACTATTGTAGTTATAAGAAGACCTTTTCCAGATTTACTTCCTAATGAAGCTATTCCTGGAACTATAAAACCTACTATTATCAGTGGAATTATGAAAGATAAAAAATTTCCGAATAACCCACTAAAGGTTGCTAGTATTTTTACTGGAAATTGAATATTATTAGCCCCACATAATAATCCAATACTAATTCCTAATACTAGACATATAAATATTTTTGTAATTAAAGATAGTTTCTTCATTGAACTTGCCCCCTTTATTTGTCCTCCAACAAAACACACTTGTCTTTCATTAATACTCACTATACCCTATTATTTACATAATGTCAAATTTTATTTTTAAAAAAAATCTATAATTTTGTGAGTACATTCAAAATTATAGATTAACTTTCTCCAACTTTTTAAGTATATGATTTAAAAAAATATCATTTTTATAGCAAAAATAATTAGTGTTATCCCTCCAAAAAAATCTGCATACTTAGAAACAAATTCTATCTTTCTAATATATCTACATAAATAAAATGCAAATGTACATAATACTAGTGTTATAAATCCAATAATTGAGCAATCACCTATTACCCTTATTATATTACTTATGTAACTAAATCCAGTAAATCCAACTACAAATGCATCAATACTTACAGATATCCCCAATATTAATACTATACCTTTTTTTAATAATAAACTTTCATCTTTCTCCTCATTATCAAATCCATCTTTTATCATTAGTATCCCTACAACAGCTATGGCTATTCCCCCTACGACTTTAGGAATTGTAGTAATATAAGTTTCAAATAGATGTCCACAAACTCCGCCTAAAAAAAAGAATAAAAATTGAAAAAAAGCAAAGGAAATAATAAAGCCTATTTTATTTATTCTTTTTATAGCTGAATTAACTCCTATACTTATACTTACTCCTACAGCATCCATAGCCAATGCTACACCTACTATAATTAAATCCTTGAAATTCATCCCATCCTCCATTTTACAGTATTTGTATAATTTTATTATATATTTTCTCTACCTATGATTCATATTGTAAATTTTATTTTTTTATCTTTTAATTTACTCTTTTTTGTTGTATAGTATATATTGTATTCGCTAATTAACGAAATAGTATATCACATTAATTCTTAAGTATTAGATATTAATGTATATTTACATAAAACTATAAATTTTTAATTTTAATAAAAGGAGCGTATTTTAATGGCTAATTGTATCATAGCACAATCAGGAGGACCAACATCAGTAATTAATTCTAGCGTTGTTGGATTATTAGAGGCAAATAATACTTTAGGAACTTTTAACAAAGTCTTTGCAGGTTTAAATGGAATAGAGGGTATCTTAAACGGTAATATAATTGAACTTTCTTCATTTTCACAAGAAGAAATAAATAATTTTAGATATACACCTTCATCTGGTTTAGGTTCTTGCAGATATAAAATGAAAAAACTAGAAGAATCTACTGAAGAATATGACAAATTATTAGAAATATTAAAAGCTAATGATATTAAAGCCTTCTTTTATGTTGGCGGAAATGATTCTATGGATACTACTGCAAAATTAAGCGCCTATGCTAAAAAAACTGGAATAGATATTAAATTTATAGGTATTCCTAAAACAATAGATAATGATTTAATGTATACTGATCACACACCTGGTTTTGGTAGTGCAGCAAAATTTATAGCTACTTCTGTACTTGAAACTTACTTAGATTCATCAGTGTATATAAACAATGGAATATTCATATTAGAAACTATGGGACGTGACACTGGTTGGTTAGCTTCTGCTGCAGCATTAGCTCAATTAAATGGAAAGCAAGTTGCTGATTTCATATATTTACCTGAAACTGCATTTGATATTGATAAATTTTTAATAGATGTAAAAAATAAATTTGAAGAACAAAATCAAGTTTATATAGTAGTTTCTGAAGGAATAAGAACTGCTGAAGGTAAGTTTGTTGCTGAAGCTCACGCACAAGCTCATGATAAATTCGGACATGCACAATTAGGTGGCGTTGGTAATTATCTTAAAAACTTAATAATTTCTTCTGGTATAACTAGCAGAGTAAAATCTTTAGAACTTGGAGTTCTACAAAGATGTGCAATGCATTGTGCCTCTAATATCGACATAGAAGAGGCTTATGAAGTTGGATATGAAGCATTAAGACAAGCTTCTCTTGGAAAATGTGGGTATATGATAGGTATAAAACGCGAAAGCAATACTCCTTACAAATCATCATACTTCTTAATAGAAGCTGATAAGGTTGCAAATAATGTTAAATATTTCCCAACTGAATGGATAAATGAAGAAGGAAATAATTTAAAAGCTGAAGTTCTTGAATACTTATCTCCTTTAGTTTCTTCAGTTCCATCAGTTATTTCATCACTTCCAATGCCAGTATTTAAGGTATTTAACAAATAACTTAAGGTTAATCAATGGTTATAAGTTAGTAGTTAGTAGTCTTAGGTATAAATTTAGCTAAGATGGTTTTAAAACATATTATCCAAGAAGCTCGCTCTAGAGTTTCTTCCCTAACTACTAACTACCAACTCAAAACTATTTAGCATACCTCCTACATAAATACTCTATAGTTTCTAAAAATATATTTGCTTCCTTTTTGGTATTATATATTCCCAAACTTACTCTAACTAATCCCGGTACTCCATTTTTACTAATATAATTTTGAAGTTCATTATCTGCTATTCCTAATACTCTTCTTGTATATGGATGTGAACAAAATCCTCCTTGCCTTACTCCAATACCCCTAACTTCTGAAAGTTTTTCTCCAACCTCTTCATAGCTCATTCCATCAATAGTAAATACTAAAATTCCTAATCTATCATTAATATTTTCATTATCAGCATATAATCTCACTCTACTTAAATCTTTAAGTCCATCAATTATATATTTTAATAATTCCTTTTCATTTTTCTCTATAGTATCAAATCCTATCCTCTCAACTTCTTTCATAGCTTCCATAATAGCTACAGCCCCAAAAAGATTAGGTGTTCCTGCTTCATTTTTTTCAGGAGTATTTAACCATATTTCTCTATCATCTAATACAAGATCTACAGTACCACCACCTTTTGAATCTGGTGGGTTCATATTGAAACTTTCCTTTAATCCAATAATTGCACCACTTCCAAATGGAGCATATATTTTATGTCCAGAAAAAACTAAAAAATCTATATTTTCTGAACTATCTTCTTGGCACATAGATACCCTTTTATGAGGAACTAATTGTGCCCCATCAACTATGATTTTACCTCCATATTTATGAATTAATTTGGCTATTCTTTTTATATCATTTATATATCCAGTAACATTTGAAGCTCCTGTTATTGTTATATATTTTATACGTTCCCTATACTTATCCACTAACTCTTCTATATCATTAATATTTATTCTTCCATCTTCACGTACTTCTACATACTTTAAATTACACTTACCTCTCCAAGGTAAATCATTTGAATGATGTTCCATTCTTGTTGTAATTACAATGTCATCTTTGCTATTGATTAATATATTAGATAGCATATTTAATCCATCAGTAGTATTTGCAACAAAAATTGCTGTATAGATATCCTCTGGCGCATTAAAATACTTCAAAAGATAATTTCTACTCTCTTCATATAAATCACTACAATATAATGATTTTTGTCCATCACCCCTTTCAATTGACCCATAATATTCACTTGTTTCTAAAATTTTTTTCATAACTCTTTTAAAAGGCGGTGTAGTCGCTGCATTATCAAAGTTTATAGGAATAATCCTTCCCTTGCCTTCTACATTAACCTTTTTATCCAACCCTACAAATAGTTTTCTTAAATCATCTTTATTATCCTTATGCATAACAATTCCCTCCAATACAATATATTCCTTGTTACATCGATTGTTACATCCACTTTCTTGGCACCCTTATTTGTAATATCTCCTTTATAATACTCATATTCTATAAAGTAACATATGTGTTTAAAATACATATATTATTAATAAATTTATTATTTGGAGGGGAATAATGAGTTCAAAAAAAAATAATAAAGACAATGATGATTTAAATTTTATACCTTTAAATATTGATTCTACACTTTCACCAGATGGTTCAAAGTTTCCATTGCTTCTTAATTTTGATGAAATATCACTTTCAGGAATGTACGGTGGAATGTCATTAGGTTTTTCAAATCTTAATGCCACTCCTATTCCATTAGACTTAGTTGGATCAACAACATCTGTAATTGCACCACTTACACCTTATCCTAAAAATATACCTACTATAAATGATGATAATACCCCTTATACACCTAAAACAAAACAACCTAATAATAATAATAATAATGCTAAAAACCAAAACAATAATTCTAACTATCTAGAATATCCAGCGGAATCAGATGATGATTTTCTTCATTCATACAATGAACCATCACTTAACGAAAGATACTTAGATAATCCTGTTAATGCTGTCGATATATTAAGGAATTTCGATCTTTCTTTAGATTATATTTCAACAGATTCTCGTAAAAACAATTGTACTGAAGAAGATGTGAATAAAATTTTTGATATAATTGAAAGTGATCATTCTGGAATATTAGCTACTATGAAAGCCTATAGGGTTCCTTATCCAATAGCAAAGCTATTAATTAAAAAGATTATTAAAATTTCTTTAGACAATTATAATAAGTAGGTGAGTTTTATGGAACAATTTAACAAATCTCTACCTAGAGTAAATACTAATATAAGAATTCTTCATGCTAATCCAACTACATCTAATATAGATGTTTATATAAATGGTTCACTCTTAGCAAGTAATGTTGGATTTGGAAAAATTTCTAAGTATTTTACCATAACACCTGGAGAATATAACTTTCAACTTTATCTAACAGGCACTTATGATAAACCTATACTTTCTCAAGATATTCAGTTAATTGCCAATGCAAATTATACTATTTCATTAGTTACATTATCTAATAATTTGTTTTTATTTAGGTTAAAAGATGATAATGTTCCCGTAACAAAATCTCAGGCATATTTAAGATTCATAAATCTTTCACAAAATTCACCATTATTAACTTTATCATTACCTAATAATTTCATCTTATTTAATGAAGCTGAATATTTAGAAACTACTAGTTACTATCAACTTTCTCCTGGAATATATAATTTTGAAGTATTATTTGCATCTTCAGATGTTACAGCAAAATATATAAAAAATATAACTTTAGTCGGTGGAAAATTTTATACAATCTATATACTTGGAGTATTTAACGGAAAACCAGTTATAGGTTACTTGTTCACTGAAGATTTAATTTAAAAAAAGGAGTTGTTTTTTAAACATCTCCTTTTTTAGATTTGATAAGGTTTTAGTATAATAGTATAATTAAAAGGTATAATTTTAATTGAGGTATTATATCAAAAGCTTATTATAGTCTCAAGTTTAAAGTTTTAAGTTTAAGAATAAATTCAGCTTAACTGAATTTTTAAAAAGTGATACTAAAGTTTTATGTTTGACTTAGCACTTATAACTTTCTAAACTTCACAGTTAAATTTTGATACAGCCTCATATTACTTATAAGACTTCACTATATTACGGAGGAAATTATGATAATACTAAGTTGTAAAGATATATGTAAAAGCTATGGAGTAAGGGATGTTCTTAAAGATATTACCTTCTCAATTAATGAAGGCGATAAAGTTGGAATCATTGGTGCCAATGGTGAGGGAAAATCTACCCTTTTTAAGATAATAACAAAAGAAATATCTCAAGATTCTGGTGAAGTTTTTATAGACAAAAATAAAACACTAGGTTATTTATCTCAAAATTTATCACTTGACTCTGATAAAAATATTTACGAAGAAGCTATTTCAGTTTTTGAAGAAATATTAAATATTGAATCGAGACTTTCATCATTAGAAATAAAAATGAGTGAGCCCTATGATGATAAAAATGCAGCATATCATGAAAAGCTTATTAAAGATTATACTACTCTTCAAGATTTATATTCACATAAAGGTGGTTATGTCTATAAAGGTGAAATTTCAAGAGTATTAAAAGGTCTTGGCTTTACTGAAGATGATTTTTATAAACCAATAATTACATTAAGTGGTGGACAAAAAACAAGAGTTGCATTATGTAAATTGTTATTACGTAAACCTGATATAATATTACTTGATGAGCCTACTAATCACTTAGACTTAGAAGCTATAAGTTGGTTAGAAGACTATATGAAAAATTATAAGGGAACAGTTTTAGTGATATCACATGATAGATTTTTCTTAGATTCTGTTACTACACATACTTATGAAGTAATAAGTGGTAAAATAGAATGTTATAATGTTCCTTATACTAAATTTATAGATTTAAGAAAAAAGAATTATGAAGCTAAACTAAAGGCTTATAATTTACAGCAAGCTGAAATTAAAAGACAAGAAGCCATAATTGAAAAGTTCCGTTCATTTAACCGTGAAAAAAGTATAAGAGCTGCTGAAAGTAGAGAAAAAGCTCTAGATAAAATGGAAAAAATTGAAGCTCCTGCTCATGAAAAAGAAGCCTCTAAAATTAAATTTGAAGCTTCAGTAAAAAGTGGATATGATGTTTTACATATAGAAAATATGGCAAAATCTTATGGCGAAAAAACTTTATTTTCAAATTTAAATTTAGACTTAAAACGTGGAGAAAAAGTAGCATTAATTGGTGAAAATGGCCGTGGTAAAACTACTTTATTTAAAATAATAATGGATACTGTAGAGTCTGATACTGGGGTAAAAGTATTAGGTACTAATGTTAATGTTGGCTACTATGATCAAGAACAATCTGATTTAAATTTAGATAAAACAATTATTGATGAAGTTTGGGATGAATTCCCTAACTTAACAACATCAAAACTTAGAAGCTATTTAGCCTCATTCCTTTTTACTGGTGATGATGTATTTAAAGTAATAAAAACTCTTAGCGGTGGAGAAAAATGTAGAATTAATTTGTTGAAGCTAATGCTCTCTAAATCTAATCTTTTACTATTAGATGAACCTACAAATCACCTTGATATTATGTCAAGAGAGGCTTTAGAAGATGCAATTTTAGAATATGATGGCACATTAATGGTAATATCTCATGATAGATACTTCTTAAATAAAGTAATTGGACGTATACTTGAATTAAAAGAAGATGGAGTAACTGAATACTTAGGAAATTATAGCTATTACCAAGAGAAAAAGCTTAATCCTAGTAGATTTGAAAGTTATGAAGAATTAGCTAATGGAAAAACTAAAACTCAACTTAAAGACGAAAAGAAAAAGAAACGTGAAGCTGAAAAAGAAGCTAAAGCTATGCAACTTAAAATTAAAAATCTAGAAAAAACTATCTCTGAAAAAGAAGATGAATTAACTCAATTGCAAGAACAACTTTGTCTTGAATCAATATATTCTAATCCATCTGAAAGCCAAAGAGTTAATAACGAAATTAAAGAATTAGAAGAAACTATTGCTAATCTTTATGAAGAGTGGGAATCACTAGCTTAAACTTATCTTATTAATAAATGCTTTTAAATATTTAATAAAAAATAAAAATAGGAAATTAGGAATTTTTATCTTAATTTCTTATTTTTATTGTGTTATATACCTTCTTTTATAAAACTCACAAAAAAGGTAGTGTATCTTTTAAAAATACACTACCCTTTTTATTAAGCTGCTTCTACAATACTTTCTGAAGTTTTTTCCTTAACTAAGTTATTAAATATAAATTTTCTTATCATATCCACTGGAATTATTGTGAATGCCATAGCTATTATAACAAGCCAATGTCCTGGTGTGATTGGTGTACAACTAAAGAAGTCACCACCAACAATAGTTAATATAACTTGAACTACCACTATAATTCCCATCACCTTTAAAAAGCTTATATTTTCTTTAATATGTTCAAATATATTTACTGTATTACTTCTTACATTGAATCCATTAAATACTGCACAAAGTACAAACATTGAAAAATACGCTGTCATATGCTCTTCTGTATTTGAAAACATATTTACAAAGAATGGAGTCTTTAAGAATATAAAACTTAAGATTGTTACCCAAGCACCAGCAAATAGAATTTGATTCATCATAGTACTAGAAACTATACTTTGAGTTCTTGATTTAGGTTTTTCTAACATATACTTTTTAAGTGCTGGTTCAGAACCTAAAGCTAAAGCACCAAGCCCATCCATAACTAAATTAATCCATAGTATATGTGTAATCTTAAGTGACTCTTCAATACCAAAGAATGGAGCTATAGCACAAACAGCAACTGCACCTACATTTATTGTTAATTGGAATTTAATAAATTTTAAGATATTATTATAAATCGTTCTACCATAAAGTATAGCATTTTCAATTGATTTAAAATTATCATCTAAAATTACTATTGCACCAGCTTCTTTTGCTACATCTGTACCGCTACCCATTGCAAAACCAACATCTGCTCTCTTTAATGCAGGAGCATCATTTACACCATCGCCTGTCATACCACATACAAGGTTTAATTCTTGAGCTAATCTTACCATCCTTGATTTATCTGTTGGTAATGCTCTAGCAATAACTCTTAAATTAGGTATAATAGATTTAACTTCATCATCAGACATCTTGTTTAATTCTTCTGATGTTAATGCAACATCAGATTTAGATTTTAATAATCCAGCTTCTTTTGCTATAGCAACTGCAGTTTCTTTTCTATCACCAGTTATCATTACAACTTGAATACCTGCATTTTGAACTTCTTCTATAGCTTGTTTAGCTTCTGGTCTTACATCATCTCTAATACCGACAAAACCAACTATAACTAAATCTTCTGGTAATGTATCATCAACTAATTCACTTTCGCTATAAGCAAAAGATAATACTCTCATTGCTCTTACAGCTAGTCCATCAATTTTTTCGTTAATTTTATCTTTATTTATAGCTACAACATTTCCATTTTCATCTATCATTTTAGTAGCTTTAGCAAGTAATCTTTCTGGAGCACCTTTGTATACAGTTTTTCCATCTAACTGACTTGCAGAATATTTATTAGCAGAATTAAATCCTTGAGATTTTTCTACTGTAATATTAGTTAATTTATTCATTTCTTCTTGAGTTAAAAAATTTAATAATGCTTTATCTGTAGCATTACCACCAATAACTTTACCTTCAGCGTCAAACATTGCACCTGTATTTTTACCAATACAAAGTTTCATCATTTCTTTTACCATAGAACCCTCTTTGTAACTATCTTTTAAGTTACCATCAAAGAATTCTACTACTTCTAATTGCCCTTTAGTAATTGTACCTGTCTTATCTGAAAATAAAATATTTAAAGAACCTGCTGTCTCTATTCCTATTGGTTTTCTAACAAGTACGTTGTTTTGTAACATCTTAGATGTATTTCTCATAAGAACAATAGCAATCATAAGAGGTAATCCTTCTGGAACAGCCATAACAACTATAACAACCGCAAGCATAATAGCTTCTAATACATCCTTAAATACCATTACACCACCACTGGCAAAATAATCAGAAAATCCACCTGCAACAATTACCTTATGACCTAATAATGCTAAAGCTATAACAACTGAACCTATATAACCAAACATTGAAATTTGTGATGCAAGCTTAGAAAGCTTAACTTTTAATGGACTATCTACTTCATCATCAGCCATATCTTCTGCCATTGCACCCATCATAGTTTTCATACCAACTTTAGTAACTTCCATTATACCTTCACCATTGAATACAACTGCACCTCTAAATAAAGAATGCGCATCAACAAAAGTATCACCAGTTACATCTGCAGTCATTGCAGCTTCTTTATAAGCCTTAGAATCATTAACTGCAAACTTTTTACACTCTTCTGCCTCACCATTAAGAGCTGAATTATCAACCCTTAAATCACCTTGATAAAGATATCCATCCGCTGGAATTTTATCACCACTTTGAAGAATTACCATATCCCCAACAACTAAATCATCAATTTCAATTTCTACTATTTTTCCATCTCTATGTACCTTACATACATCTTTCTTAGTAGAATCTTTTAACTTTCTATACTCATTATCACTTGCCATTTCAGTTTTTGCAGAAATTCCAGTAACAAGTAATACGGAAACAGCTATCCCAATAAGTTCTCCAAACTCTGCATATCCCATAAATGCCATAATAGCCATAATTGCTGCAATTGCAAGTAATAGCTTTATCATTGGATCATCAAATGCACCCTTAAACTTGTCCCAAAACGTTTCTGGTTTAGCTTCATGAATTATATTATCTCCATGGAGCTTTCTACTTTCCTCTACTTGACCTTTATTAAGTCCTTTAATCATTACTTCCTCTCCCTAATATAAATTTACATATTTTTTATAAAATATAGTATATCTACTATATTATCACTTATTATTACATATTAAAAACATTATTAATATATATCTAAAAATATACACGCAAAAGCATCTTTATCTTTTGCATGTATTTCCTTCATTACTGATATAAAGCTAATACTCCATTTAAATCTGCTATTTTACCTTCTCCTACTGCTTTAAATTGCCATTCTGAACCACTTCTATAAAGCTCCGCAAAAATTACTGATGTTGCAGTAGAACCATTTTCTTTCAAATTAAATCTACAAATTTCTTTTTCATTTTGATCTAAATCTATTAATCTCACATATGAATTATTTATCATTCCAAATGTTTGTCTCTTAGCCATAGCTTCATGTATAGTAACAACAAATACAATCTTAGCTATATTAGGATTAATATTTTCTAAATCTATGTTTATAGTTTCATCATCACCTTCACCAGCACCAGTTCTATTATCCCTTGCTAATGAAATTCCTTGCCCTTCTTTATTATTAAAGAATATAACATTTGATACTGTATTGAATTTATTATTTGAATCTAATAAAAAAGCAGCTATATCTAAATCAAAATCAAACCCATTATTTGATATATCCCAACCAGCACCAAGTTTTACTCTTTTTAATCCTGGATTTCTCTTTGTTAAATCTAAAATATCATTTTTATTTAAATTTAAAATTCCTCCTGTTTGAGAAGTACTATTTGAATTTCCTGTTAAATTTCCAAATCCTGAACCTAAATTAATTCCCATTTCTTACACCTCTATTTGTACATATTTGCTAAAGAAGAAACCGTTGCATGTAGTAGTTCTCCTCTTGCTTTAAATTGCCAGCTTCCATTTTTTCTTTCTAACTCTGCAAAAAGTAAAGCGGTATTATCTCCACCATCTTCGGATAGATTGTATCTACAAATTTCTTTATTTCCACTATCTTCATTTAATAATCTAATATAAGCATTTTTCACCTTAGAAAAGCTTTGCTTTCTTGCTACTGCATCATAAATATTAAGAGCAAAAATCACTTTACTACAATTACCTGGTAGCTTATCTAAATTAACTGATATCTTTTCATCATCTCCATCACCTGCGCCTGTTCTATTGTCACCATGTAAATATATACCTTGACCATTTAAATTTCCAAAGTAAATTACTCCTCTATTTATAAGTTTATCATTTTCGTTTAATAATATAGCAATTAAATCTAAATCATAATCAGCACCTAATTTGAAGAAACCTTTTTTAGCAACATCCCATCCCGCTGCTAACATCACATTCTTTAATCCTGGCTCTGTTTTTGTTAAGTCTAAGACATCATTCTTTTTTAAATTCAAAACTCCTACCATATCTTTCCTCCTATAAATTATTTATTTAACCCCTACACGGCATATTTAGTTAATAGTTGCAGTTGAAACTACCATAGTAGTTTCTAATAATTTATATTTTTTAAAGTCTGCTAAAGCAGACTTTATTCATTAACTAATAACTACATATAAAGTCCTAAAATTCCATTTAAATCAGCAATTTTACCTTCTCCAATAGCTTTAAATTGCCATTCACCACTTTGTTTGTACAACTCTGCAAAAATTACAGAAGTAACAGTTGATCCATTTTCTTTTAAATTAAATCTACAAACTTCTCTTTCATTATGTTCTTCATCTAAAATTCTTACATATGAATTTTCAACCATTCCAAAAGTTTGTCTTTTAGATTGTGCTTCGTGAATTGTAACAACAAAAACTATTTTTTGAACATGTGGCGAAATAGCTTCTAAATCTATTCTGATTCTTTCATCGTCTCCCTCACCTGCACCAGTTCTGTTATCACCTTCTAAGTAAATTCCTTGCCCCTGCATATTATTAAAGAATATAACATCATCTGGAATATTTTGTACTTTGCCATTTGCATTTAATAAAAATGCTGCTATATCTAAATCAAAGTCTTGCCCTATTGTTGCAACATCCCAACCAGCACCTAATATTACCTTTTTAAGCCCTGGATTCTTCTTAGTCAGATTTAACACATCATTCTTTTTTAAATTTAAGGCATTAACATTGTTATTACTTGAACCTGAGTAAATATTATTCATCATTGAACCTAAATTAATTCCCATTTTTATACCCCCTTAGGATTTAAGTATTATTTATAATTATCTTATGTAATAAATTATACCATTTAACAAAATACTTTTCAACTCTTTTTACAGTATCAAATAAAATTTTTTAATTCATTTTTTTATTTTTTATTAATATTTAATTTAAAGCTGGCATTATGCCAGCTTTATATCTTAATTATTTATTTTTCATCCTATTATAAAATTAACTTTGTGCTATATTTTTCTTTATGCTATGTTTAATTCTTTCAAGTTTAGCTGAGTTCTCAATTCTTTGAATTCTATTAGACTCTTGAATTGCTTTTGTATCTTCAATTCCTTTCATTATAGTTTCAAATGATTTTTCTAATGTAGATATAGCAACAGAACTTCCTGAAGCCATTTTAGCAATTTCCACAGACTGTCTAGCGGTATTTTGAGAATTTCTCATAATAAGCTCATTTGTCTTATCATCCAATTGTTTTATTGATTTAGCTTGTATTTCTTGTCTTTTTAAAATAACTGCTTGAGCTAAACATTGTTTAAATATAGGCAATGTAACTATAAATGAAGAATTAATTTTTCTCATTAAATTAAAGTTAGACATTTGAATACTTTGAATCATTGGTGCTGCTTGAATGGCAACATTTTCTGCAATTTGAAGATCATAAACACGTTGTGATAGCATCTCTTTACTTATTTCAAGTTTTTGTGTTAACATCTGTTTTTCTTCTTGATTAATATCATTATTAATAGAAATTTGTGAAATATATAAATCTATTTCTTCTAATGCTAATTCACCTGCAACAATATACTTTTCAAGCAATTGATAGTAATGAAGATTAGCATCATATAATTTTTTTAAATTAGCATTTGATTCTCGTATGTCATTTTCATATTTCTTTAATAAAAGATACACCTTTTCAACTTCATACCCCATAGTATCATATTTTTGAAATAACTTTGCCACACTATTACCTACACCTTTCATAAGTTTAGATAACATTGATTGTTTTTCTGTACCTTCTAATTCTTTGACATCAAATTTATCCATTATTTTGGTTAAGTTTACTAACATTTCACTAACTTCTTCTGATTTTACTGCCTTCATTGAACTTAATAATTCATCTGATACCTTAGAAATATTTTCACTTGCTTTTTGCCCAAACATTACTATAGAATTTGGATTTTGAATTTCAACTTCTCCTGTTAACTTCTGAACCTCTTCCATGTTTCTTAATCTTTGTTTATACTCTGAAATTGTAGCCATATCAAATTCTTGATTTTGTATTTGCATACTTTCTTGAGGATTCATATATCCATATTGATTTTGATACCCCATTTCTATGTTTATTTGATCACCTGATTGCCCTTGGTAATTCATCTGTGCATTTTGATATGCATTATAATTATTATTATTTTGAAAATCACTATTTATTCCATTAAATGATTGTCCCATATTATCATTATTATAATTATTCATCACTATCACTCCCACCTTTATTTATTTTTTTAAAAACTTTGAAAAAATCCCCTGCTTCATACTAATTAACTCTTTATAGGTTGAATCATATTTCATTACTTCCAACCTAAAATCATTTAATACTGTTTCTTTTATTACATTATTAATGTTAAATAATCCAGATGGATTAAAAATCACTATATCTATGCCAATAGTATGTATATATCCTAAAAGTAGTTGCATCGATTCTGGTAAAACCTCTTCCTTTTCAAGATAAATAACTATCTTAGGAACAGCACCTGTAAAATCAAAATTATCTACTAATCTGACAATACTTTCATTTAAACCTAAAACTAATACAAGTAATCTTAATACTTCTTCTTTATTAAAACTTTTATTATATAACTCCTTACTAGTAATAGTTTCATTAAATTTTTTAAGCAAAAAATTTTGAACATCTTCACTATATTTAGAAAATTTATATATAGGAAGTTTTTTGATTGCTTCAATATCAAAAGTACCATCACTTAATTGACAAAACATAATCTGATACATATCATCTGTAAACTTTACGTCCTCTGAAAAATATATTCCATTAAACACTAAAGTATTAGATGATGAAGTGCAATATTTTACAAGCTTTTGATATTCAAACTCATCTTTATACATTCCATCTATTTTCTTAAAGAAGCATGGCACTCTAACTGTATCTCCTTCAACCTTAAATCCACTTCTTAATTTGCAAGGTTCATTCCAATAAATATATATATCCTCTAAAACAGTATCTAATAATACACTCTTAGTATAACCCTTTCTAAATTGCCATGGCTTAAAAACTCCTGTTCTAGAAAATAATTGTTCCTCTACTTCTCTTTGAATTTGCTTAGTAATTGTTTCAAAATTATCAATAGCTTTTCCTTTGCTAGCTCTTTCATTAAATGATTCTATACTCAAAATTCCCATACTTTTTATACATTCACTTAATCTATCTTCTTCTATCTCGCTCCAAAATTCTTCTTTTAACGGATTGATATAAATAACATCATATCCCATTTTATAAAGCATAATTAGAAAATAAATTTCATGTCTTTCAATATTTCCATAATAAATACATTTAGGATTTATACTTGAATCATACTTTATATTCTTTGCATATGTATAAGTCCAAACAATTAACTTAGTTATAAAATTGTTTCTCACATTATCATTAAAGAAATTTTCTTTATTACATGCCATTGGAATAACATATTCTAATGCCTTCAAAAATTTTAAGTTAATTTCAAATTCCTCAAATATAGTAATTTCTTGAGAAGACATTTTATATACATCCATAAATGCAAGTTCATTAAATATATATTGAATTAACTCCATTTCTCCACTTAAAGGTATAGAACCATCAAATATAATACATTTATCTTCTTCTAAGCATTTATTTTGAATTGTCTTTATATAATTATCATAGTTAGAACTATCTTCTACACCTATAAATCTATAAAAATATGGCTTAAACTTATTGTATGTATCCTCTCGTTCGTAAATAGTTCTAAACATATACATTGTTATGTTTTTTAAATTTATAGCCATTTATCTTCCTCTTACTTTCTAAAAATTATACTTATATATAAATTTTACCTTATTTAATATCCACCTTTCAACACTTATCAACTTTATTTACCAATATTATTATTTTTTCACATTAATACTCTTAAATACATATTAATCTTTGTTTAATTATTTTTCTTCAATAAAAATATTATTGTACCTAATGCTATAAAAATACCATGAGCGTAATATTCCCATGGTATTTTTAATAATTTCATAACTTTTATAAGATTATAAAACTAAATTTTAACTAAAATCTCATTTATATCTTCACTTACTTTAAGCCTTTCACTATAAACCCAATCTACATCAAATTTTAAATTAAATATCTTAGAAAAAGAATAATACATATTAATCTTTTGATAATAAATTTCTAAGTCATCAAGGTTTCCTGTAAAACATTCTGGCTTTGTTATTTCTTTAGCCTTAGCAACAAAAACCTCCTCTACATACTCAAGGAATTTATTCATAAGTTCTTCACTAGCAACATCAAAAGGAACTTTTAATAAATCCCATTGATCCTCTTCCTTAAGCTTATATCTTTTAATTTTTTCTAATATCAATAAATATTCACTAATATCCATTTTTGTATAATAATCCAGCTTTTCTTCTCTAGTTTTCCATAAAACTAGCTTTTCATTTAATGGTAAGCTTTTTATAGTAAGTATTGCCTCTGATGGACCCACAACTGCTTCTTTAATTACTTCATCTTTTACTTCTAACTTTCTACTTAGAAAATTATGTGTATCTGAAACCCCTGCAACATATCCAACATCATATATACCTTTTCTACCTGCTCTACCTGCTACTTGCTTTACCTCCTGTGAAGTTAACTCTCTCATTTCTTCACCATCAAACTTTCTTATAGACATGAATACAACTCTTCTAATTGGAAGATTAACCCCCATTCCAATAGCATCAGTTGTAACTAGCACTTTATTTTCTTTATTTATAAATTGTTCATATTGCATCTTTCTAACTTCTGGTGGTAAATCACCGTAAATAATACTAGTCTTAATATTTTTATTTGAATAATCTTGAGCTATTTCTAAAACCCTCTTTTTAGAAAAAACTACAATAGCATCGCCTTCTTGAACATCATTATAACTAAAGTTTTTATTTTCAACTTCTAGTGGTATACTTCTATGATATTCTTTTATTTCATAATCATCTTCACAATCATCTAGAATTTTAATTAATAACTCCTTAGCATTCATTGCTCCACAAACATGAATTTCATTGCATCTAAGCCCTAATAATGCTCTAGTCCATGCTATACCCCTTTGAGAATCATTAATCATTTGTATTTCATCAATAACTGCAATATCATAATTTTGCTTTAAATTAACCTTCTCAATAGTACATGAAACATGTGTTGCATTTTCATTAATTATTTCTTCTTCTCCAGTCATTAAATCACAAACTACACCTTCACTATTTAACTTTTCATAATTTTCTAATGCTAATATCCTAAGTGGTGATAAATAAACACCTTTTTTAGCTGTTTTTAATCTTTCTACTGCATTATAAGTCTTTCCTGTATTGGTATCCCCCAGATGAACATAAATCTTTCTTTTCATTCTTCTTGTTACCATGTATTCATCCTTAGGATTATCTGGAAATGCCTCTTCAAAAGCTTCTCCAATCAGTTTTGGTATATGTCTTTTTGTAAGAACTGTCATAACACCTGAATTTAAAAAAGTATTATAGTTTCCCCTAACTACCTCATAAAAATCAAAATCAGTATTATTTTTTTTATTATAATCTTCAAGCATCCTCTTAGAAATATCTTCTAAAAGTTCTTCATATCTATCACATACATCTTGATAGTCCTTAAAGCCTTCATTCTCCATTTCTTTTAATAATCTAATCTTCTTTCTAATTGAAGTTTCTTGCTCTATTAACGCTCCTACTTTTGAATGATGCGCTATCTCCTCTATTTGATTAATTTGACTCTTTAACTTTTTAAACTCTCTTAGTGCTGCATTCTTTTTCATATAATTCCTCCGCTAACCTATTAGTTCTTTTACCCACATTATTGCTTTTCTAACATCTTCCTCTTTATTATTTTTAAGAGGCTCCATAAAATCAATTTCTCCTATAAACTTATTATTAGGAATTTCTTTTTTTATATTATTAAAAAATTTAGTTGCTCCTCCCCCACCATGACATGCAAATAATCCAATATTCTTTTTTTCAATTTTATTATTTTTTAAAAATGTATTAAGCGGTGGTGCATAAGTTCCTACCCATATAGGTGTTCCAATAAAAATATTATCATATTGATTAATATCTTTATCTAAATACAAAAGTTCTGGTTTTTCTTTAAAAATTACACTTTTTCCTCCCCAGAAATATTTTTTAAAACCTTTATCACTATACTTCTTTTTTGTTTTTAGTTCTAATACATCTGCATTTATAGCCTTTGCTATTGATTCTGCAATTAACCTTGTATTTCCTTCTAATGAATAAAACACAACTAAATTCCTCATGGAATAATCTCCTCTTTTTTATATTAATTAATATAACATTATTATAAATCACTTTACATTATTACCCAACAAAAAATTCCTATGTAAATTTAAATCATATTATTTTCACCAAATTGAAACACAATTGACAAATTTAAATATTATACTAAATACATAAAGTGAAACAAAAAAATTTCCCCTAATACAAAAAATTCCCAGAAGATACCATCCCCCGGTAAATATTCTAGGAACTTTTTATTTATTTAAAGCCTCGGTAAACGTTTACTGTTGTTAAATTATACAATTAATTAATATACATACTACTCCTGCAATAACTAAAGAAATCATTGTTGTACTTATACTTATAGTTGTTTCTATTTTTGGTGATTCTTCATTTTTCTTTTCTAGTTCAAAGTTTTCATTATCAACCTTAGCTAAATATTGTGCATTGTTTTGTTCCATTACTTGAAATGATAATCCAATAGGATTCCCTCCTATAGAAGAAAAAACTCCTAACATGATAAAAAGTATTCCTTCCATAAAAAGTGCATCATTTAATGGACACATTGCAATTTTAGTAATTACCAATGCAGTAAGAATTAATACTGCAATTAGTATTGCCGCATACATAACGCATTTCCCAAATGATCTTATCCTACTTTTATACATAACATTTTTCCTCCCTCTTTATGTTATTTTCTTAATTCATTAAATAAAAAACTTAACTTATTTTTTACTTACCTACTATAATATACACAAATCAACTATTAATAATCACACTTTACTCCACATAATACATGATAAATTATAAATTTATAAAACTTGCTCTTAACCTAAAAAAAGCTAGTAAATTTCAATAAAGAAATGTAATTATAACTATCAATTTATCATTATAATCACTTAACCTTCTTATTAATTTCCTTACAAAATCAGAAAATTCCTAGAAGTAATTTATGTAAAATAATACTTCTAGGAATTTCTTATAACTTTATTAAACTTCTATCATTTTTAATATTATTAGCTTAAGAACATTTTCATATCATCTTCTACATTAGTTATTCCACCAATTCCAAAGTTTTCAACTAAAACTTTTGCTACATTTGGTGAAAGGAATGCTGGAAGTGTTGGTCCTAAATGAATATTCTTTACGCCAAGGTATAATAATGATAATAATACAATTACCGCCTTTTGTTCATACCAAGCAATATTAAATGCTATTGGTAATTCATTAATATCTTCTAACTCAAATACCTCTTTTAATTTTAATGCTATTAATGCTAATGAATATGAATCATTACATTGTCCTGCATCTAAAACTCTTGGAATTCCATTTATATCACCAAGATCTAATTTATTATATTTATATTTAGCACAACCTGCAGTTAATATTACTGTATCTTTTGGTAAAGCCTTTGCAAAATCAGTATAGTAATTTCTTGATTTAGCTCTTCCGTCACATCCAGCCATTACAAAGAATTTCTTTATGGCTCCTGTTTTAACAGCTTCAACAACTTGATCTGCTAACGCTAAAACTTGTGCATGAGCAAATCCACCAATGATTTCACCTTGTTCTATTTCTGTTGGAGATTTACACTTCTTAGCTTGTTCAATTATTGCAGTGAAATCTTTTTTACCATTTTCATCAGCCTCAATATGAACGCAACCTTCAAATCCTGCTGCTCCTGTTGTATACATTCTTGATTTATAGCTTTCATTCTTTGGTGGTACTATACAGTTAGTAGTCATTAATATTGGTCCGTTAAAGCTTTCAAATTCTTCTCTTTGCTTCCACCATGCATTACCATAGTTACCTACTAAGTGCTTGTACTTCTTTAAATTTGGATAATAATGAGCTGGTAGCATTTCTGAATGAGTATAAACATCTACACCAGTTCCTTCAGTTTGAATTAACAATTGCTCTATATCCTTTAAATCATGTCCAGATACTAAAATTCCTGGATTCTTACCTACTCCTATATTTACTTTAGTTATTTCGGGATTACCATAAGTCTTAGTATTAGCAGTATCTAACAATGCCATACCATCAACCCCTACTTTACCTGTTTCTAATGTTAAAGCAATTAACTCATCTACAGTTAAAGTGTCATCTACTAATTTAGCTAAAGTTTCTTGCATAAATGTATCTATTTCTTCATTATCATACCCTAAAGCATTAGCATGCTTTGAATATGCTGATAATCCCTTTAATCCATAAGTTATAAGTTCTCTTAATGATCTTATATCCTCATCTTTTGTTGCAAGAACACCAACTTCATCACTATTTGACTTTTCTTCTAATATTAAATTTAATGACTTAACTTCCTTATTTACGCCTACAATACCTTTAATCTTTTCTAAAATACCTGTTTTTTTGTCCATTTCTTCATTTGAAGAAGCGTCCCATAAAGCTACCTCTGATAAACCTTCTTTATTATCTAATTTAGCCATTAATTCAGCCTTTATTCTTAAAGTTTCCTTAACTCTACTATAAAATACTTCATTATCAAAATTAGCATTTGTTATAGTTGTAAATAAATTTAATGTAATAAAGTGATTTAATTCTTTATCTATTTTCTTTCCTTCTTTTCTTAATCTTGTTGTTACTTCTGATAATCCCTTAGTAACATATATTAATAAATCTTGCATATTTGCAAGCTCTGGACTTTTTCCACACACACCAAATTTAGTACATCCACTACATCCTGCTGTTTCTTGACATTGAAAACAAAACATCTTATTTTGCATATTTAAAAATCTCCTTTTGAAATATATTTCTTAACCTCATGTACTTATTCTATATCTATATAAAAAAAGAATCCGTAACACTTGTTACGAATTCTTTTTTTTTTACATAAATAATTCTTCCTCTAAACCTTCAATATCTAATACTTTTATTACTTTTCTATTAAATTCAATATAATTCATATCTCTTAAATTAATCAATTCTCTTGATAAGGATGGTCTTGGAACTCCTAATAACGCTGCTATTTCTTCTTTTGTGTTTTTCAATATAATAGAACTACTTTTTTGTTCTTTTACTTCATTCAAAATATAATTAATGACCTTTTGTCTTATGCTTTTAAAGGATATACTCTTTATTTTCGAATTTAAAATAAAAACTTTATTACTCAATAAAGAAACAAAATTTTCTAATACCTTTTCTTCATTTGAGCATATCTTTAAAACATCATTTTTATTTATAAAAAGTATCTTACATTCACTTAAAGCAATAACAGTAGCTGGATAAGTTTTTGCTTTTGAAAATACTAATGCTTCTCCAAACACATCTCCTTCATCTAATCTATTTAATACTATGTATTTGCCGTTAGAATATAGTCTTTGTATTTCTACAACCCCATCTAAGACCAAAGCTAAACTTCCACACTCATCATCCTCATGTGCAATTATTTCACCTTTACTATAAGACTTTATATAATACTTTATTTCCTTTAAAACATTTCTTATGTTCTCATCACTTAATCCAATAAATAATTGATTTTTTTTTATTATTTTAATTATACTCTCCATATAATGCATTCCTTTTTACTCTTGTATAGGCAATATAATAATAAACTCACTTCCTTTTCCAATTTCACTAATTACAGTAATTTCTCCTCCATGAAGATTAATTAAATTCTTAGTTAAAGTTAATCCTAATCCACTACCTCCAAATACCTCAGAAGACACACTATTAACCTGACCGAATCTATCAAAAATATTCTTATGATACTTTTCATCTATGCCTATTCCAGTATCTTTAACCCCTATTTTAACTTTTCCTTCTAATTCACAAATACTAACGGTTATAGTGCCACCCACGTCAGTAAATTTAATAGCATTTCCAATTAAGTTTATTATACATCTTTCTATATCTAATTTATCACAATTTATAAATAACTCTTCTATTTCTGGATCAATTATAATTTCTAGGCCTTTAACTTCCGCAAGTTCAACCATTGATAAAGCAGTATCTTCAACAAGTGTTACTATATTTACCTCTTCCTTATCCAATCTATAAAACCCAGAATCTATCTTAGATGTATCAATAATATTATTAATTAAATTTAAAAGCCTCTGAGAATTTCCCTTTAAAGTACTCATATATGTATCCATTTTCTCAATAGATATTTGAACTCCAGATTTAGTTAATGAACTTATTAATTGTTCTATAGATAAAATAACATTTAATGGTGTTCTAAGTTCATGAGATAAATTAACAAAATAATTATTCTTATATTTTTCTAACTCTATAAGTCTTTCATATAATTTCTTATTTTCATTTAATTTATCATTTAGTTCTTGAGTTCTCTGCCTTACTAATGCATCTAATATTTTTACCTGATTATAATATATATATATTATAATTAGTATTATAATTATATATGTACAATATGCTATTGGTGTTCTCCAAATCGAATTCTTCACCTTAATATTTATCTCTAACACATCGGACCAAACACCATTATAATTTCTTCCAGCTATAAGCATTTTATATTTCCCTGGCGCTAGGCTTGCATATCTTGCGTAATTTTCATTACCAGAAAATGTCCATTCATCATCCATTCCTTCAAGCTTATATGCATATTGCATTTGGCTTATATTTTTATATTCCGGAACAAAAAACTTAATATATAACTCTCTAGAATCATACTCTAAAACAATATTATCTTTTTCATTTACCTCTATTCCTGCACTTGTCTTTATACTATCAACTATTACATTGCTAGTATTCATTTTTATCTTAATATCTAATGGATTAAATTCAGTTAATCCATTTACTCCTCCAAAATATATATTTCCCTGTGAATTTTTATGATATGAAAATCCATTGTATTCATTGGTAGCTAGTCCATCAACTTCGTAATACCTTATAAATTTATCTTCTTTTTGGTCATACATAGATATTCCATAGTTAGTACTAACCCATACATTATCATTATCATCTACTATTACACCATAAATAAAATCATTAGATAAACCATCACTATACGTATATGTTGTAAATTCTTCTCTTTGCTTATCAAATCTATTTAACCCACTTTGTGTGCCTATCCATATATAACCCGAACTATCTTCTGCTATAGCTCTTACATTATTAAAACTCAATGAATTAATATTATTATCATCAGCTAAATAATTCTTAATCTCGCCTGTTTCCTTATTATATCTTACTAATCCTCCTTCATTTCCAAGCCCAAACCACATTGTTCCTTCATTATCTTCATATATAGCACTAATAGTTTTTTCATATATCCCATTTTGCTCTAATATTTCATTATATGAAGTAAAATTTCCTTTTCTATCAAAGGTACATATTCCCCCTCTAGTACCTATCCAAAGTATTCCTGCTTTATCAATATATAATACTCTTATTTCATTATTTACAATACTATTCTCATCATCTGTTTTTTTATAAATAGTAAATTTATCATTACTTTTATCATACTTATTTAATCCATTATCAGTAGCAATCCAAATTTCATTATCTATTCCAGTTATGTCTTTTATTCTATTACTACTTAATGAATTATTGTTATTAAGATCACTATAATATCTAGTTACTTCATCATCAGCTTTATTTATTTTATTTATTCCAGCATTAAATGTTCCAACCCATAACATACCTTCACTATCTTCATATATCCCACAAACACTGCTACTACTTAATGAATTACTATCGCTTGAATTATTTCTATAAACTTTAAAATCTTTGTTTGGTAAGAACTTACTTACTCCATTAAATGTACCTACCCATATTACCCCTAATTTATCTTCATATAAACTAATAGTATTATCATCACAAATACTATATTTACCTAAATTATTTTTAAATGTATAAAACTTATCATATTGTTGATCAAACAAAGCTAAACCTTGATCTGTAGCTAACCACATATACCCATTTCTATCTATAAGTATATCTCTTATAAAATTACTAGGAATGGAATTTGGATCATCAGGATTATTAGTATATACCTTTATACTATTATCTTCTAAGTTCATAACATTTAGGCCACCTGTTTTAGTTCCAATCCATAGTTTTTTTTCACTATAATATATAGAAAATATATTATTCTCACTAATTGTATCCTTGTTATTTTCATCATGTAAAAATTCTTCTACAGATTTATTATTAGGATTATATTTATATAATCCTTCTCTTGTAGAAACCCAAATATTCCCTTCATGATCTTCAGTAATATCTTGAAGCCCTTTATTTTCTAAATACTCTGTAGCTACTTTTATAAATTTATCATTCTTTTTATCATATAAATTTAGTCCATTAATAGTGCAAACCCAAAGTCTTCCTTTCGAATCTATAAATACTTCATCAACAACTGTATTAGATATACTTTTATCTTCGTCCGACACTAAATACCTCGTTATATCACCAGTAACTAAATTTAATTTATTTAATCCTCCATCAGTACCTATCCATAAGTTTTGCTCACTATCTTCTACAATAGAACTAATCATATTATTACTAATACTATTAGTATCATTTTTAATATTTTTATATACTTTAATATCATTTCCATTATATCTGTTTAAACCATCATTAGTTCCTATCCATATATAACCAAAACTATCTTGGTATATATATTCAACTAAGGATTGGGATAAACCGTCATCTATAGTTATACTTTCAAAATTTATACTATTTTTATCAAAAGCATATATATTTATACATTTGTTGCATAATAATATTATTAAATATATAATTCCAATTTTAGTAAATATATTCTTCATTTTTCCCTCTTTTTCATCATATTTAGTTAAAATTATACTATATTTCGAATAATTTTCATACTATTAAAAAATCGTTTTATTTTATAAGCTTTATCTGTTTATTTTTATCTATAAAGAGAAATACTAAAATATACAAACATTATTTATTTTTGGGAGGTATATTATGAATAATAAATATGTTGATTTATTTGATATATTAATCAAATCCTATTATGATGGAAATTTTGATGAAACATTAAATAAAATAATCACTTGTCACGAAAAGTCTCCACAAGAAACCTTTGCAATAATAACTTCTTTATGTGGTGTTGATATTAAATTTGATAATAATTATGTTTATAATTTAAAAAAGGCAATTACCGAATATAATGTTAATAAAAAAATAGTTGAAAAACTTGAATGTTCTGGTGCAACTTGCAAACCAGATAAAAACAATGTTTACAGTTGCCAAAAAGCCTGTCCCTTTAATGCCATAGTTTACGATAATAAAAATAAAACAACAGTCATTGATAAAGATATTTGTATTGATTGTGGAATTTGCGTTGACTCTTGTAAAGATGGACGTATTTTAGATAAAACTGAATTTTTACCTATTATGGATTTAATAAAAAATAATAAAACAGTCATAGCAGCTGTTGCCCCTGCTATCATGGGACAATTTGGTGAAGATGTTACTATGGATCAGTTAAGAGCTGCCTTTATAAAAATAGGCTTTACAGATATGATTGAAGTAGCTTTTGCTGCTGATATGCTAACAATTAAAGAAGCTGTAGAATTTAATAAACATGTTAAAAGTCCAAAGGACTTAATGATTACATCTTGTTGTTGCCCAATGTGGGTTGGAATGCTAAAAAAAGTTTACAAAGATTTAATTCCTAATCTGTCTCCTTCTGTATCACCTATGATCGCAGCCGGAAGAGTGATAAAGGCCCTTAATAAAGATGCAAAAGTTGTATTTATAGGTCCATGTATTGCAAAAAAAGCTGAAGCTAAAGCTCCAGATGTTGCAGATGCTATTGATTTCGTACTAACTTTCCAAGAGTTAAATGATATATTTAAAGCATTTGATTTCCATCCAAGAGATTTAAAAGGAATCCCTTCTATAGAATATACTTCAAGAGGCGGAAGACTATATGCTAGAACTGGTGGTGTCTCAATTGCAGTTTCAGAAGCTGTAGAAGAATTATATCCTGATAAGATTAAGTACTTTAAAGCTAAAAAAGTAGAAGGAGTAAAGGAATGTAAAGAAGCTCTTGATAAAGCAATGAAAGGAGAATTAGATGCAAGTTTCCTTGAAGGAATGGGCTGCGTTGGCGGTTGTGTTGGCGGTCCTAAAATTCTAGTACCTCCTGATGATGCAAAAAAAGCAGTTGATAAATTTGCTTATGATGCTTCAATCAAAGTTGCTGTTCATAGCAAAATCCTTGATGACGTATTAGAAAAGATAGGAATTACATCATTAAAAGATTTTGAAGATCCTCAAAAAATCAGTATGTTAGAAAGAGATTTTTAGTATTTAACATATTTAGTAAGCTATTGCTAATAACTATTAGCAGTAGCTTTTTTTACTATAAATAAAATTAAAATTTATTTTTTAATACTTATTTATACTAGTAAAGATAAATAATGAGTTTATTCAAATTTTTATAACCAAAAAACTTATATAAGCCTTTAATCACAGCTGTTATCAAATTCATATACTATAATAACAATCAAAAAAATTATTACACAAATGATTACGAGGTGAGTAACTATGATAATACAATCAAAAGACTATCTTCCACCTAAATCAAATTCAATTTATATCTATAAAGGAATAAACAATGATACTTTTACCTTTAAAAGATATATTGAATATATTAATAATGATAAAATTCAAATTAAATTTGATAATGGTATAAATTCTTTTGTTAATGTTTATGAATACACTCCTGATGGTATTAAACTTTGCTACTATACAGGCAAATCATTATATCGTCAAGACTTTACAACTCATACAGGTTGTATAAATAACTATTTGATAAAAGATCCTATCTCTAAAGATAATATTTGGATTTTATCTGATGGTAGCAAACGCTGTATTACAAATATCGATGTGAAGGTCCAAACCCAATTTAAGCTTTATGATTCAGCCATAGAAGTTGTTACAACAGCAAAAAACAATTCTCAATTTTCAATAAACTATTATGTACTAGGTATAGGTTTAGTAAAAAGCATTTACTATATCAAGAAAAAAGGATTTCTTTTCTTTGAATTAGAAGATATCTTAGAAGATACTCCTTATTTAAAAAAAATAAAATTTTATTATCCTGATAAAAATCTAAATACTATTTGGTCTGTTGAAAAACCTATAATTTTTAATACTAATGATGACCCTTCAATAGTTTTTTCTAAAGAGTTCGAATCTTCGCCTAAAGGATTATTACCACTAATTAATAGAAATACTGTAATTAATAAAATGAATTATAATTTAAATAATAATTCTGTTAGTATAGATTTTTCTAAGGATATATTGCTTAATTTAAATAATAATTCAGAATATAATACTTTATTTTATTATTCAATTTATAATACACTAAAAGATTTCTATAATACTGATAATATTTCAATTAGTATTGAAGGCATGCCTATAAAAAAAACTTTTAACATTTCTCCATTATCTCATAACCTTACAATTCAAAACTGGAAAATAGAAAACTGTAAATATCCTTTCACATATGTTGTGAAGGATAATGATACGCTTATTGATATTTCAAAAAAATTTAATATAAGCTATTTAAAACTTGCCAAGTTAAATAATATTGAAAATCCAAACATTATTAACAAGCATGAAGTTCTTCAGATATATTCTTCAGGAATATATCTATTAAAAGAGGGAGATTCATTAAAGGAAATAGCATCTATGTTTGGTTTATCCATTGAAGAATTAATTAAAATTAATAATATATCTAACTTAGATGTTTTAAAACCTGGTTTAAAAATAAGGTTATGCTAAAAAGGAAACTCCAGTAAATTGGAGTTTCCCTCTTAAATAATATAATATTTTAATCTATGCTTCTGCATTTTCAAATTGACTGTTATAAAGATTTGCATAGAATCCACCCTTAGCTAATAACTCTTCATGGTTTCCTTGCTCTACTATATCTCCATCCTTCATAACTAAAATCAAATCAGCATCCCTAATTGTAGAAAGTCTATGAGCAATTATAAAGCTTGTTCTTCCATGCATTAAGTTATCCATTGCCTTTTGAATTAACACTTCAGTTCTTGTATCAACCGAGCTTGTAGCTTCATCAAGGATTAATATCTTAGGATCTGCTAATATTGCACGAGCAATAGTTAATAATTGCTTTTGTCCTTGTGATACGTTACTTGCTTCTTCATTCAATTCCATATCATACCCATGAGGTAATGTTTTTATAAAGCTATGAACATGTGCTGCTTTTGCGGCTTCTTTAACTTCTTCATCTGTAGCATCTAATCTACCATAACGTAAGTTATCCATTATAGTTCCATTAAATAACCATGTATCTTGAAGAACCATACCAAACATTTTTCTTAAGTCATTTCTTTTGAAGTCTTTAATATTATGACCATCAATTAAAATAGCTCCGTCATTAACATCATAGAATCTCATAAGAAGTTTAACCATTGTTGTCTTACCAGCACCAGTTGGACCTACTATTGCAACTCTTTGACCAGGTTTTATATGTGCTGTAAAGTCATTAATTATTGTTCTTTCTGGATTGTATCCAAAGTGAACATCCTTAAAATCAACTTTTCCTTCTATATTATCAGTGCTTACTGGATTTTCAACATCTAAACATTCTTCTTCTTCATCTAAGAATTCAAATACTCTTTCAGCAGCTGCGGCAGTTGATTGAAGTACATTTGCTATTTGTGCAGTTTGACTTATTGGTTGCATAAATGATCTAATATATTGAACAAAAGATAAAATATCACCAACTTGAATAACATCTTTTATAGCTAACCATCCACCAAGTATTGATACTATAACATATCCTAAGTTACCTACAAAAGTCATTATAGGCATCATCATACCTGATAAAAATTGTGATTTCCAAGCACTATTATAAAGCGTATCATTAAGTTCAGTAAATTTATTTATTTCTCTTTCTTCTGCGTTAAATGCCTTCATTACATTATGACCAGAATAAACTTCTTCAACTTGACCATTAACATATCCTAAATACTCTTGTTGAGTCTTAAAATACTTTTGAGATTTTTTAACAACAACAGCAATTAATCCTGCAGAAACTGGAATTACAATTAATGAAGCTAATGTCATTATCCAGTTTATTGAAAACATCATTATAAGTACACCAATAAGTGTAGTTGCCGCTGTTAACATTTGTGATAAACTTTGGTTTAAAGTTTGACTCACTGTATCAACATCATTTGTCACCCTTGATAATACTTCTCCATGTGTTTTAGTATCAAAATATTTAAGTGGCATTCTATTAATTTTTTCAGAGATTTCTTTTCTCATATTATAAGATACTTTTTGAGCAACTCCTGACATTACCCATCCTTGTATCAACGAGAAAATTACACTAATTAAATATAATCCTACTAAGAATAAAATAATTTCACCTATACGAGTAAAGTTAATTCCTTCAGCATTAGTAGTTGTAACTTTTTTAACTAATCCATTAAATATTTCTGTAGTTGCTTCTCCTAATATCTTTGGTCCTACAATTGAAAATGCAGCAGAACCAATAGCAAATATTATAACAATTATTATAGATAAACTATAAGGCTTTAGATATTTTGCAAGAGTCTTCATAGTCTTTTTAAAATCTTTAGCCTTTTCGCCACCTTTTCCCATTCCACCCATCGGACCTCCACCCATTGGGCCTCTCATTCTGTGCTTACTCATTTGAAAGCTCCTCCTTTGAAAGTTGTGATAGAGCTATTTGTTGATAAACTTCACAGTTTTTCATAAGCTCTTTATGAGTTCCTTTACCAACAACCTTACCTTCATCAAGAACTATAATTTGATTTGCATTCATTATAGTACTTATTCTTTGAGCAACAATTAAAAGTGTACTTTCTCTTAACTCAGTATTTATTGCTTTTCTAAGCTTAGCATCTGTCTTAAAATCTAATGCTGAGAAACTATCATCAAATATAAATACTTCTGGTTTTTTAGCTATAGCACGTGCAATTGCTAATCTTTGCTTTTGACCACCTGAAACATTTGTACCGCCTTGAGCAATTTCTGTATTAAATTTCTCTTCTTTACTATTTATAAATTCCATTGCTTGAGCAATTTCAGATGCTTTTATCATATCTTCATCACTTATATGATCTCCACCATATTTTAAGTTACTTTCAATTGTACCTGAGAATAAAAGTCCTTTTTGAGGGATAAATCCTATCTTTTCTCTTAAATCATATTGAGATACATTTTTTATATTTACGCCATCAATTAATATTTCACCTTCAGTTGCATCATAGAAACGAGGTATTAAATTGATCAATGTAGATTTACCACTACCTGTGCTACCAATAAATGCAGTAGTTTCTCCTGGAAGAGCTTTGAAACTAACATTACTTATTACATCCTCATCAGCTCCAGGATATCTGAATGAAACATTCTTAAATTCAATAGTTCCTTTTTCATCATGGTTAAATGTTTGTAAATTATCAGAATCTTTAACTACTACATCAACATTTAAAACTTCAGATACACGTTGAGCTGAAACCATAGCTCTTGGCAAAATAACTGAAACCATTGATATCATTAAGAATGCCATAATTATTTGCATAGTATATTGCATGAATGCCATCATTGTACCAACTTGCATAATACCTTCATCAATTCTATGCGCTCCAACCCATACTATTAATAATGTTATAGCATTCATTATAAACATCATTAATGGCATCATTGTTGTCATAATTCTATTAACAAAAAGGTTTGTTTTTGTTAAGTTCTTATTTGCAACTTCAAATTTATCTTCTTCATACTTTTGAGTACTAAAAGCACGTATAACAAGCATACCAGTTAAACTTTCTCTTGTAACAAGATTTAATCTATCAACAAGTTTTTGTACACTTTTAAATTTCGGCATAGCAAAGGTAAATAATACAATTACTAAAAGTAATATCGATATTACTGCAACTCCAATTACCCATCCCATTGATGCTCCAGTATTAATAACCTTAATAACGCCACCAATACCTAATATAGGTGCATAGAATACAATTCTTAATCCCATTACAACAAGCATAATAATTTGTTGTATATCATTAGTTGTTCTAGTAATAAGTGATGCTGTTGAAAATTCATCAAATTCCGTATTTGAGAAACCAACAACTTTATTAAATACATCTTTTCTTAAATTTCTACCTAATGCAGCACCAACTCTTGCAGCTATAAAGCTTACAAACACTGTTGCTACCATACTAATTAATGCAATACCAACCATTTTTACTCCAGCTACGATTACATAATTAGATTGAAGCTTGTCAGTATTAATACCAATATCTTTATATTGTTCTTTTACATAGCTAGTAGCTGATTGAGTTATCATACTTTCAGGCATATCAGCTAATTTTTCATCAACATTTGATAACATACTATCAATTTGATCTTGAGGCATCATATTTAACACTTCAAAAGGATCCATAGTAGATAAATCCATACCTTGTGTAGCCATGCCATCAATACCTGGAACTCCACTTAACCCTTTAGATTCTAACATTGAAACAATAAGCATTGGTTTTCCAAATATGTTGTTTAACTTATCTAGTTTTTCTTTCTCTTTAGTATTTAACTTATAAATACTTTCATTTTCTAGTTCCGGATAGTTTTTTAGATATTTATTATACTCATCAGTAGTAAGATTATCTTTATCTAATAAAATATAATTATCATCTACGACTGTCTTTTGATTATCATCCATGAAAATAAATAACTTTTTCATTTCTGATGATTTAATAACTTTAGGAACAGCATTTTCTACTCCACCTTGTTGTATTCCCACATTGACTATATCCGACATATAGTCTGGTAATGATAAGTCACATATAGCTTGAACAAATAATAATGCTACTGCAAGTATCATTGACCCAACAAAAGGCTTTAGATGTTTTAATAAATTAAGCATAAGCTCTCTTCTCCTTATTTAAATTAATATATTTCTATTTTTATAATAATTATATTTTTATAACTATTATCTGTCAACACAATAATTATCATTTTATAATAGTTATATTTATATAACTATGTATTGTAAACTGTTTTTTTATAGATTATAATATTATCAGTTATTATTGTAAGGAGGCTAAAATGACTACTTTATATTTAAACGAAATATCTGATAATCTATATCTACTATTATTATCTCTAAATAGACATATTTTTAATCCTACTGTTCTTACAAAAAAATTTAATGTTCCGCATTCACATATAAAGGTATTATTTTATTTAATACACCATGGACCAATATCAATTTCTAAAATGGCTAAAGAACTTTGTATTTCTAAACCTAATATGACTCCTGTAATCGATAAATTAGTTGAAGAAGGTCTTGTTACAAGAGACTATGATCCTACTGATAGAAGAGTTATATTAATACAAACTACGCCAAAAGCCCTAGAATTCTTAAAAGAAACTCAAGATTATGTTAAAGAAATAATCAAAGAAAAACTTTCTTCTTTAAATGATGAGGACATAAATACTTTATCTACTTCTTTAGAATCATTATTATCTGTAATAAAGAAATTTTAAAACTACTCTTATACTATATTTTATAATAAAAAAAATGTGCAAAGGCAAAGGCTCACTCGATAATTTATCAAGTGAGCCTTTGCCCTAATTTGTTTTAAACTAAACTTTTTATATAAATATGAATTTTAATACAAATATTACTCCAACCATTACTGTTGGCCAAGTAACTTCTTTCCATCTACCTGTAAATAACTTTAATAGTATATATGATACAACCCCAAATACTATACCATCTGAAATTGAATATGCAAATGGCATCATTATTATTGTCAAGAATGCTGGAATTGCTTCAGTATAATCTTCTAAATCTAATTCTTTTATATTTTCTATCATAAATAATCCAACTATAACTAAAACTGAAGCTGTAACTGCTGAAGTAAACACTCCAAATATTGGTGATAGGAATAATGCTAAGAAGAACATAAACGCTGTAGATACTGCTGTTAATCCAGTTCTTCCTCCTTCTGCAACACCTGATGCACTTTCAACAAAAGTACTAACTGTACTTGTTCCAAGACATGCACCAACAGTTGTTCCTATTGCATCTGCAAATAACGCCTTCTTAATATTTGGTACTTTCCCATTTTTATCTAACATATTTGCTTTAGTTGCAACTCCAACTAAAGTTCCTATAGTATCAAACATATCCATAAATAATAAAGTAAATAATACTATTACCATATCCCAAGAAAAAATATTATGCCATTCAAACTGCATAAATGTTGAACTTATTGATGGTGGCATACTAAAAATCTTATCTGGAAGACTTACTACTCCCATAGGTATACCTATTATAGCAGTTATTATCATTCCTAAGAATAATGCCCCCTTAACTTTTCTCGCAACTAATATACCTGTAATTACTATTCCTATAATTGCCAAAAGTCCTGTTCCTGAAGTAATATTTCCTAAAGATACTATTGTCCCTCCATCTGCTGGATGAATAACTATCCCTGCGCCTTCTAGTCCTAGTAAGGCTATGAATAATCCTATACCAACAGAAATAGCTCTTTTTATATTTACTGGAATCGAATCAACAATGGCTTCTCTTACATTAAATGCTGTTAATAATAAGAAAATTATTCCTTCTAATAATACTGCTGTTAAAGCAAATTGATATGAATATCCCATTGATAAAACTACAGTATATGCAAAGAATGCATTTAATCCCATACCAGGAGCTAACGCAAATGGTAATTTTGCATATAATCCCATCACTAATGTTGCAATTATAGATGATAAAGCTGTTGCTGTAAATACAGCTCCAGAATCCATACCAGCTGCTGATAAAATACTTGGATTAACTACAAGTATATATGCCATTGTCATAAATGTTGTAATACCTGCAATAAATTCTTGCTTTGTATTTGTATTGTTTTCTTTAAGTTTAAAGTAATTATCTAAAAACTTGTTCATTAAATCACCTTTTTCTTTTGTTTTAAAATTAGAGTTCAAATTTTATTTTCTTCTCCAAATTTACTCATTCATCGAATTGAAGAATGAGTTACCTTATATATAATAACAGAATTTTTTAAAAATCCAATAGTTTTTACGAACATTTTTTTATTTTTATACTTTTTTATTCATATTTGAATTTTTTTATGCATTTTTATATTTTACTGTCGAAACTTTTATTATACTATCAATTTAATAAAAAAAATTATAATTTACATTTAAACTAAAAAGTGTATAATTAATATTATAATTGCAAATTATTATCATTTGACTTTAGGAGGACAAATTATGAAATTTAAAATACCAAAACTATTATCAATATTATTAGTAACTTCATTATTATTTATAGGTTGTAATAACACTCAAGTTTCTGATAAATCTAGCGAAGATGATACTTTAAATATAGTAACATCATTCTATCCTATATATATATCAACGTTAAATATTGTAAAGGATATTCCTAATGTAACACTTACAAATATGACAAAATCTCAAACTGGTTGTTTACATGATTATCAGCTTACACCTCAAGATTTAAAAACACTAGAAAATGCTGATATTCTAATTATAAATGGCGCTGGAATGGAATCATTCTTAGATACTATAATTTCTCAATATCCAAATCTTGAAATAATAGATACTAGTTCTGGACTTAATCTTTTAGAAGATGATATACATAGTCATGATGATGATCATGATGCTGATGATGACCACGACCACGATCACGATGCTGATGCTGATGACAACCACGACCACGATCATGAATACAATGCTCATATATGGGTTAGTGTTTCAGGTAATATAGCTGAAGTAAAAAATATTGCTTCTCAACTTGAAAATTTAGATCCTGAAAATAAAGATGCTTATGAAGCAAATACTAATGCTTATGTTTCTAAATTAGAGGCATTAAAAACTGAAATGCATGCTGAATTAGATAGCTTACCAAACAGAGATATAATTACTTTCCATGAAGCATTCCCATATTTTGCTGAAGAATTTAATTTAAATATTGTTGGTGTTATAGAAATAGAACCTGATTCTGAACCATCTGCTAAGGAAATCGAAAATATAATTGCTACTGTAAAAGCAAACAATATAAAGGCTCTATTTACCGAACCTCAATATTCATCTCAAGTTGCACAAACTATAGCTAATGAAACTGGAGCTACAGTTTATGAATTAGATCCTATAGTAACTGGGGATGCTAATTCTGATGCATATGATGATTATATAAATAAAATGCAAAAAAATCTTGATGTTTTAAAAGAGGCGTTAAAATGATAAAAAAAGCTAACTTTAATAAAAATAACAGCTGTAATAACTTTTGCTGTACAAAGATTGATAATTTTTCTGTTACTATTGGTAATAATGAAATACTTAAAGATGTAAATCTCCACATTCATTGTGGAGAGCTTACTTCCATTATTGGACCTAATGGAGCTGGAAAAAGTACACTTCTTAAAGCTTTACTTGGTGAAGTTAAACATACTGGAAACTTAACCTTTACTGGTCAAAATGATAATACTTATCACCAACCTATAATTGGCTATGTACCTCAATATTTAACTTTTGATAAGAATACACCAATTAGCGTGCTTGATTTATTTGTCTGTTGTAAAACAACAAAACCTTCATGGATTAAGCCTAAAAAAAAGTTGCGTGAAGAAGTATTAGAAAGTTTAAATAGAGTTAAAGTTCCCTATTTAATAGATAGACGTTTAGGTGCTTTATCTGGAGGAGAACTGCAAAGAGTTTTACTCGCACTAGCATTAGACCCTATTCCTAATATACTTTTGCTTGATGAGCCTGTTTCTGGTGTAGATCAAAATGGTTTAGATTTATTTTATCAAATATTACTAGATATTAAAAAGAATTATGATTTATCTATTATTTTAGTTTCTCATGATTTAGATTTAGTATATAAGTATTCAGATCGTGTAGCACTTATAAACGGTACAGTAGTATGTTCTGGTACTCCTAATCAAGTATTTAATGATCCAGCTACAAAAAAAATATTTGGATTATCATTTAATGCTTCAAATGAAGATTCATCTAAAACAGGAGGACTTTAAAAGATGTTTGACAGTTTATATAATGCCATTGATTTTCTTTTACCATTTCAGTGGCTTTCTCATACATTCATGAAAAATGCTTTTATAGCTATTTTAATTATTACCCCACTATTCGGTTTATTAAGCACGATGGTTGTAAGTAATAAAATGTCCTTTTTTGCAGATTCATTAGGACATGGAGCATTTACTGGAATAGCTCTTGGTATACTTTTAGGTGGAATGGATCCTATGTGGGGAGCTACTTTATTTTCAGTTTGTTTTGCAATTGCAATAACTGTAATTAAAAATAAAGGAACTTCTTCTACCGATACAATAATAGGGGTATTCTCTTCTATGTCTATTGCTTTAGGATTAGTACTTATGAGTTTTTCAAGTAGTTTAAGTAAATTTTCATCATATTTAGTTGGTGATTTACTTAGTATCTCTCAAGGGCAAATAGTATTATTAATATTTGTATTCATAGCTGTAATTACACTTTGGGTATTAATATTTAATAAACTCCTTGTTACAAGCTTAAATACCTCACTTGCTAATAGTCGTGGTATGAATACATTATTAATAGAAATTATATTTACTTGTACTATTGCTGTTATTGTAACAATAACTATAAGATGGGTAGGTTTATTAATTATAAATTCACTTTTAGTTTTACCAGCAGCTGCTGCTCGTAATATTTCAAAAAACGTTCGTCAATATCATTTATTTTCAATATTGATTGCTATTTTTTCTGGAATTGTTGGACTAATAATATCTTACTATCTTAATACTGTTACAGGTGCAACTATAGTTCTTGTTGCATCAGTTATATTCTTTATAACTTTACTTGCTAAACGTAAATTTATATAGCATTTTTATGGGGGTATTACATTGAACAATGATATTAATTTTAGTGACCTCCTTAAATCAAATGGTTTAAAGGTTACAAAACATAGGACTTCAGTTCTTAGGATAATAGTAGAAAGTAAGCAGCCTATTAGTGCTGAAGAAATTTACCTAAAATTAAAAGAAAATTCAATTTCAATTAATTTATCTTCGATTTACAAAATTCTTGATTCTTTATCAAATAAAAACATTATATCTAAATGTATATTAGGAGATGATAATAAAACCTCTTATGAAATTACCTCTTCAACTCATATGCATCATTTAATATGCAAACAGTGTAAAGAGGTTTTTCCATTAAACGATTGTCCCTTATGCATTTATGAAAAACATTTAAAAGATGATATGGATTTTGATGTAACTGACCATAAACTTGAAATTTATGGCTACTGTAAAAACTGTAAAAAAAATAAAAAATAAATTTAAATGGCTCGTATAATTATGATACGAGCCATTTAAATTTATTTTATTTTCTTATCTTGTACTAACCTTGTATATAGTTGTATGGTTATATTCTTCTCCTGAATTTAATATTACATTTGTAAAGTTTTTATGATGTAAACTATCCGGAAAATATTGAGTTTCAAGACATAAACCTTGTCTCTTTTTATATTTAACCCCACCTTTTCCCACTTCTTTTTCATTCAGGAAATTTCCAGTATAAAATTGTATACCTGGCTTAGTTGTAAATACCTCTAATACCCTTCCACTATTATCATCTATAACTTCTGCTACCTTTTTTAGTTCACCATTATAATCATCTATAATCCAATTATGATCATAACCATTACCATTTACTAATTGATCATATTCTTTATTAATATCTCTACCAATACACTTAAATTCAGTAAAATCCATAGGACTTCCTATTATATCTCTTATTTCTCCTGTTGGAATACTTTCTGAATTTGATACTGTTATTTTTTTTGAATTAATCTTAACTCTATGATTTAAAATATCTCCAGATGAATGTCCACTCAAATTAAAATATGAATGATTAGTTAAATTTACTATTGTATCCTTATCACTCTTTGCAAAATAATTAATAACTAATTCATTTTCATCTGTTAATCTATACTCTACATTAACATTTAAATTTCCCGGATAATTTTCTTCCCCATCCTTGCTTAAATATGATAATTTTATATATTGTCCATTATCATCTTCTAATATCTCAGAATCCCATACTGCTCGATTAAATCCTTTAGTTCCACCATGAAGATGATTATTTCCATCATTTTTTGCTAACTCATATTTTTCCCCATTAATGTCTATAGACGCACTTGCTATTCTATTCGCACAACGTCCAATTATAGCACCCAAATATGTTGTAGTTGTTTTGTAATCTTCAAAATTATCATATCCTAATACAATATCATCACTTTGTCCATTTTTATCCCTTGTTTCAAATGATAAAATTATACCTCCGAAATTAGTAATTCTAACTTTTGAAATATTATTTTCTAAAGTATAAATATAAATCGATTTATTATCAATTTTGTTCTCCATTTCTTCTCTTAAAATTCCCATATTTCTCTCCTCTTTAAAAACAATTTCAAAGTTAATTATACCAATTCCTCTTTCATGTGTAAACATTTCCAAGTTAACTTATTAGTTTTTCATCCTTTAAAATCACTTCTAACTGCTTTACAATATTATCAATATTACTCAATATACTAATATCACACTTACTTATACTATCAAATAATTTCTTAATATTACTTTCAAAATCAACCGGCAACTTTTCGCATGATTTTTCTACAATACTTAATAACCTTTTTTCACCTGGATGTGGTATTTCATTTATTGCAAAAATTATATCAAAATAGCTATCTAAAAAAGCTGAAATTCTGTTATTTATATTTACTATATCATTTCTGTTTATCGCTTTTTCTATTTGATTATAGTATGCTGAAAAATTATTTTTTAAAATTGGATAGTTATTTTTTATTATATTTATCTTTAATTCTTCAGGATATGGTATAGTATATTTTTCTTGAAGATCTTTAAACTTATTATCTCTATCATATACTATAGAAGAGCTTATTACATTATTCCAAAAACAAGTAGTATATCCAATGTGTGCAACATGATTATCAACTACATCTCTCAATTGATCAACTAACCATTCATACTCAAAATATGCTATATCTACCGTTATTGATGAATTTCTAATTATAAATTCATCAGATGGTCCCCAAAATGTATTATTTATTTCCATTAAATCTGAAAACTTCTTTGCAATACCTTCCCTTTTCTTAATCGATATTTCTTTATCTATGATAATATCTATATCTATATCTGAATAAGTGTCCTTTCTTCCACTTGCACATGAACCTGCTAATACTATAGCAACTACTTCATTTAATCGCTTAAATTCGTTAACTAGTTGATATACAATCATGTTCATTCCCATAAAATCTCACTCCTTTTTTCCCTAAATATAATATATAGAATGCTACTATATAAATAATAAAGAAGCATTCTATATAATTTATTCTTATTTTTTTAAAATAATATCCTATTTAATTAATACCTTTATTGATTTTCTTGAAACATTTACTTTGCTATCTTTTATTGTTTCAATAATTTCATTTCCTGCTGTTTTTTCATCAACCATAACATGCCAATTACTTTCCTCAAGTTCTACATCAACATCCTTATTATTAGCATTAATAATAACTGCAATTTTCTCACACTTAATATCTATATTTTTAGCATCAATAATATATGCTACTAAATTATTTTCACTAAAATTTACACCTTTTTTTAAGAAATGAATATTTTCTTTAATTTCTTCATTTGTATTCATCCTAAATGCTTTATATTCTTTTCTTAATGATATTAACCCCTTATAATATTCAAATAAATCCTTATATTTAACTTTTCTGTCCCAATAAATTTTATTTACTTTGTCTGATGACTCAAAACTATTTTCTACTAATTTTCCTTCTTCATCTTCTTTTGTTCTTGCCATTTCCTCTCCTGCATGCACAAAACTAATTCCTTGAGACGTAAGTATAATTCCTGCTATTAATTTATTCATAGCAATTAATTCTTCTTCTGTACAGTTAGGTGTAGATATCTGAAGTTTATCCCAAAGAGTATAGTTATCATGAGCTGAAGCATAATTTATTGTTTGATATGGCTCATTAGCCCAAAACTCATTAGAATAAACTATATTTTCCTTGTCTATATCCTTGTGATGTGTTGATGCAACTACAGCAAATTTAATTGTTTCTTCAAGTCCATCTTTCCCATTTACAAAGCCAGTTTCTTCATCATAAAAAACGTGACCTTTAACACCATCCCTACAATCATCACTAAAAGCTGCTATTTGTAACTTATCAAATTTATAAGTATTTTTCTTTAAAGCTGCTAATTCTTCTTTTAAAGGACTCGAACCCCCAGTCCATCCTTCTCCATACATAATTATTGATGAATCAATTTTATTTAACTCTTCCCTAATCAATTTCATAGTTTCTATATCATGTATTCCCATTAAATCAAATCTAAATCCATCAATGTGATATTCCTTAGCCCAATAAACAACAGAATCAACCATATATCTTCTAAACATATATCTTTCTGAAGCAGTTTCATTACCACATGCTGATGCATCACTATATTCACCATTTTCGTCTTGTCTATAATAATATCCTGGTACAGCATTATTTAAACAAGAGTCTAAGTTATAAGTATGATTATATACAACATCCATAACCACTCTTATTCCTGCTTCATGTAATGCTTTAACCATTTCTTTAAATTCCTTTATCCTAACATCCCCTAAATAAGGATTAGTAGAATAAGACCCCTCAGGAACATTATAATTTTTAGGATCATACCCCCAATTAAATTGAGGCTGTTCTAATTTATTTTCATCTATAGATCCAAAGTCAAAAGCCGGTAATAAATGAATGTGAGTAAATCCCATATCCTTTATATGATTTACTACTGTTTTAACAGTTGTTCCAGGAATACATGAATCCCAAATAGTTAAGGCTTTAAATTTGCCTTTATATTCGTTACTTATTCCAGATGTTTCATCAATTGATAAATCTCTTACATGAGCTTCATAAATTATTGAATCTGTAGCACTTTTTAATTCTGGTTTAGTATCCTTTTCCCATCCTTCTGGATTAGTGGTATTTAAATCAATGACCATACCTCTATTACCATTAACCCCTACTGCTTTTGCATATGGATCCACAACTTCACTAATTTTTCCATTTATATTAATTAAATAATTATAAAATTGTCCATTAAAATCACCATTTATTTCAACTATCCAAGTCCCATTAATACCTTTACTCATTGTATAAACTTCTTTAGCTTCACAATCAAAATCATATCCATTATCACCATACAATGCTAATTGAACATTTTCTGCTGTTGGCGCCCATAATATAAATTTACATTTATCTTTAGAATAAATAGCTCCTAAATCTCCATCATAACCATATATTTTATCAAAATCATTATTAAAATTTAATTTAGTACTCATTATACTCTCTCTCCCCACCATAAAGTTCATTCATTTACTATAATTTTCGGAAACGTTTCCGAACATATATTTAATTTTATACTATTTTTTATGACTTATCTACAATCAAATGCAATTTTATTAATATATTTTAATTTATTGTAAACCACTATTATTTATTAAAAGAAAATTGTCCATAATTATTAAATTAATTATAAACAATTTTCCTTCTTAATTATTCCCAATCACCTGTATAGATTATATCTTCATCATCTTTTTGATTATTTACACTTGCGCTCGATTTATCATCTTCATAATCATCTTGGTAATTTTCAATCCACTCACCAGTTCTGTATTCACTAAGCGCTTCTCTTAATGAACTATAATCGAATTGACTTTCATCTGGCTCTATATCATTAAATATAAAATCATGTAAAATTTGCGTATTTTGCTTTCTATCCATTATAAATACCCAACCTACTTCTCCACCATAGTTCATATCATCTGATAATTCCGTAACTGGTATATGAATTTGTTTCGTATCTAAACTAGGAAATTTATAAATTGTATATGCCATATCTAATGCATCCAAGGGATCTATATTAGTATTTAAATAATCAAGCATACTATTTACAATTCCTAAATATTTTATTGGGTTTGTTTCTCTTAATTTTTCTGCAATTTTAAATAATACTTCTCGCTGTCTTTCCGTTCTTTCAAATTCATCCCCAACACCTTTTCTTATTCTTGAATAAGATAAAGCTTGCTTTCCATTTAATAATTGCAATCCTGATTCTGTAACGGGACAATCATTTCCACCTGTAGATTCACCTATATACTTATTTAATTCATCTAATTGATAGTCCTTAACATCTATCTCTAATCCACCTATTTGATCTATTATAGCCTCAAATCCCCAAAAGTTTATTATTATATATTTATCTATGCTTATATCATATGTTTCCTGTATTGTATCTTTTAATAAATCTATTCCCCCAAAGGCCATAGCTGCATTCAATTTATGCGGTCCATACCCTTCAATATCAACTAACGTATCTCTAAACAATGATGTTAATCTTATTTCCTTATTATTATTATCTAAAGTTGCAATTATAATAGAATCTGCTCTTGCTTTTTCATTTACATCTCTACCATCTGTTCCAACTAACAATACATTAGTAATTCCTTCAACTTCTTTATAATTAACTTCATCTTCACTTTTCTTATCAACAGTTTTAATTTTTATTTCATTAGATTCTGTATATATCTTACTTTTAACATAACTATAATAGCTTGCAGATATCCCAACCATAGCAAACACCAATATAAATATTATCGAAAGAATTATTGTTCTTTTTTTAGGTTTCTTTTTCTTATTTACTGTTTTTTCGCTCAATTTTATTGCCCCCTATTAATGCACTATATATCATTTATACATTTTACCATATTTTTTATTATATGTGTTAATTTGTTACAATTTTATGAAACCAATTTATCTAAATATATTTTATACTATATTTATCTTTTTATAAAAAAAGACTGTAAGATTAATTCTTACAGTCTTGAAAATTCAATTACTTTCTATTGTTTTGTTGTGCTTTTCTTGCTCTTCTGCATTCAACGCATCTTACTGGTTCGTTATCGAATCCTTTTTCTTTGTAAAATGCTTGTTCACCTTCTGTGAATAAAAATTCTTTTCCGCAATCTCTGCATACAATAGTCTTATCTGCCATTATAAATTCCTCCATTTTCTTAAGATTTATCATGGTTAATAATATTACTCTTAAAAAATAAGGAGAAATTTTATTAATCTACTTTAAATCTTGTTATTGTCAAAATTGACTTCTCCTTAATTATACCATATATTTTTTTTTTTACAATACCTTTGTAAGTGTATATTAAACATTTTACATAATTACTAATTAATAATTATCATCTAAAATTACATCTCCATCAAGAAATACCTTTTCCCATTGTTCCACATAACTACCATCACACCATTCCGCCATTATTACTTCTTCATTTTCATCAATTGGAATCATTTCTATAGGTTCAGTAATTAACATTCCGTTTTCTATTTTATATATAGATATATATTTATCAAACTGAATTAATGCTATTTTACCTAACGGAGATATAAATGCATCCTTAAATAACCCTAACTCACTCTTTAAATCTTTCCAAGAAATATACATAGTATTATAATTAATAAATCTCTTCTCTGGCAATATTCCTATATTAAATTCTTCTCCATCTTCATTCATATTTTTAGGCAAAATCTTTCCTATAAATCTCCACTTTCCAAGTTCTCTTTTAATAGCAACATTACTTTCATCATAAGTCCCAACATTCAATCTTTCTTTTTCCTCATCTGACAAACTATCTATTTTATTTTTTAATTCATTAAGATATTTTTCCTTTTCTTTTTCATTAAATATTTCATTAACTTGTAATCCACTATCTATATTAATATTGCTTACTGGAATTATTTCATATATTGGATAATTTCCTTGAAAATTATCTCCTACATACTTTTGAATAGCTATATAATCATTCCCAACAAAAAGTATACTTTTATATATATTTGTAACAAAATTATTACTTATTTCATTTTTTTCACTACTTACTTCCCCATATACTCCTACCTTAAATTCATCAATAACAAATCCATCTTTACTATTTTCCTTTACTCTCAAGCTCCAAATTCCACTTAACCTTGGAAATATTATATTTTCTTTTGCATATACATATCCTAATCTATAATTATGGTGTGATATCCAAAGTGTTCTATAACTTTCTTCAGTATAACTCATATCATCTAATTCTTCTCTAGGAGTCTTTAACCCTAACATAACTCCTTCTAATGTATCAAAATCATCATACTTAATTTCACTATTTATATCTTTCTCTTCTTCATCACTTCTGAAGCTCACATTTTCACTAATCTTAGTTAAATTTAATAAATATCCATGATATATAAATGTCATTTCTGTATCTGAATTTAAAAAGAACTCTCCTACCACTTGATTATTATCTATTACTGAAATCAAATCTATAAATTCTTTCCCATTCATATATTTACTTATAGATACATTCTTTTCGTATGATAGCATATAGTCACTTTTAATAGCTTTTAACTTATACCTTACTTGCTTTTTATTATTATCTAATATTTTTATTTCATTACTTCCTATTTTTATTTCTTTATTTAACATATTATCAGTATAGTCAGCTTCATCTTCATCAAATACTTCTACAGAATTTATCTTCCAAACACCTATAAATTTAAAACTGTTCATTTTTTCTAGCTTTTTATTTACGCTTTTACAACTTATGAACATTGATATAAATATTGTAATTAATATTATTATATATCTTTTTACTTTCATCATAGATTATCCCCCTCACTTAAGGGAATTTCTATTTGTATTGTTGTTCCTTCATTTTCCTTACTATTTATTTTAAATTTCCCTCCATGAAGCATAATTATCTCATCTGCAATTGATAATCCTATTCCATTTTTAGATTTACTATTTTTCCCTTTGTAGAATTTATCCTTAATTCTTGGTAAGTCTTCTTTGCTTATACCTATTCCATTATCCTCTATATCTAATTGGAAGGTATTATTTACTCTACTTGCTTTTATAATTATTACACCATTTTTATCAGTAAATTTAAATGCATTATCAATAATATTATTTAACACTTGTTTTAACCTATTCTCATCAAAATAACCATATCCTATATTAGGTTGGATTAACACAGTGAATTTTCTTCTTTCTTTTATAGCCCTTGGCTTCCAGTTATTTTCTATAAAAAGCATAAATTCTTTTATATCACAATTACTCTTATTTAATGTAATAACTCCATTGATTAACTTAGAAAAATCTAATAATTCTTCAACCATATCTGTTAATCTATCACTTTCTTTTTCTATAATATCTAATCCTAATTCAAGTGTATCAACATCACTATAATCATACTTTAATGTTATAGCCCATCCCTTAATAGATGTTAATGGCGTTCTTAATTCATGTGAAATAGATGAAATAAATTCATTTTTCAACTTTTCTCTCTTCTCTAATTCGCTTCCCATATAGTTCAATGTTTTCGACAATTGCGAAATTTCAATATTATCTGTAATATTACTTCTTATATCCAAATTTCCATCAGCCATTTCTTTAGCTACTTTTGTTATTTTTTTTATAGGTTTAACTATATCTCTAGCTATTATTAAGCTCATTATTACTCCTAATACTATAACTACAACAGAAACAAATAATATTAAAATGCTAAATGAATCTAATATTCTATTTACTTCAGTTAGTGGAAATACAATTCTTACTATCCCTATCATTTCATCTGCATCAATTTTTGAATTAATTCCCTTGGAAATAATCATTACCTTTTCATTATACCAATCAATATGCCCACTCCATATTCCTACATTTCCACTTTTGGCCTTTGCTATATCTGGGGTACTTAAAAGTTGATTATCTCTAATTCCGTAAGAATCCATTAATAAATTCCCATCTGAATCTAAAATTTCAATTTGCTCTTCTTTTGTATTCCAAAAAATATCTACATTATCATAAATGTTTTCCATTAATTTATTATTAGAAAAATATTTTTGATAAAAGTTTATAGCTGATTCTAATTGATTAATTAATGTGTTCTGGGTATTTTTATAATAATATGCCTTAAGACATAAAATCGTTAATACATCAAAGACTAATACTGTAGATACTATTACTATTAAAAAGTTTTTTAATAGTTTACTTCTTATGCTCTTCAACCTCTTCGCCCCTCCATCTATATCCAAATCCCCATATAGTTTCTATGTATCCTTGTTTTGATGAAGATGATTCTATTTTACTTCTTAATCTTCTTATATTAACATCAACAATTTTAGGATCCGCAATATAATTTTCTCCCCAAATTAAATCCATTAATTCATCCCTAGAAAATGCCTTCTCTGGATTTTCTAAAAATAATTTTATTATAGAATATTCTTTAGGTGTTAAATCAATTTCTTTATCTGATTTAAATACTTTTTTTGCATAAGTATCTATTTTAAATCTTCCTTGCTCTATAGTTCTTTTTTCTTCTTCATCACCAATTCTTCTTAATATTGCCTTTATTCTTAATAAAAGTTCCATAGGATTAAATGGCTTTACAATATAATCATCTGCTCCATATTCTAATCCTGTTATTTTATCAATGTCTTGACTCTTTGCTGTAAGCATAATAATCCCTATATTCTTTTCTTCTTCTCTAATTCTTTTACATACATTAAAGCCATCTATTCCTGGCAACATTACATCAAGTATTACTATTGCAGGTTTTTCATTAATAGCTATCTTTATACCATCCTCTCCATTATCTACCTCAATAACCTCATATCCATTTCTCTTCAAATTTATTTTTAAAAATCCTCTTATACTTTCTTCATCTTCAACTATTAATATCTTTTTCATTATTTCCTCACAAATATACATTATTATAATCTGTTATTTATAATTTGAATTTTATGCAAATAAAATACTGGATAAAATTTGTATTTATCCAGCACTTTTATTTTAAAGTTCTAAATTCATATCCTAAAGACTTTAAATAGTCTATACTTTGTTGTAATGATTCTGCCGTAGTAGGTTTTGCATCAGTATCATGCATTAAAACAACTAAAACATCATCATTTCCACATAAATTGGTTATTGTTTCTTTTAATCTATTAATTAATTGCTCAACAGTTTTACCATTTCCTTCAGCATCTCCATTTAAAACATTCCAATCTATATAAGTATATCCATGTTGTTCTAGAACCGGATCAAGATTTCCTGTCTTCCATGACATATGCCCTCCTGGGAATCTAATCACTTTAGTACTAAAATCATCTCCTAAAACTGATTTCATTACATTCTCTGATTTTTCCATATCATTTATAAATGCTGTAGTATCAGCAACTCTTCCTGGATATAAAATACTATAATTATGACAATATCCATGATTTCCAATAGCATGACCTTCTTTTACCATCTCCTTTAATAACTCTTTTTGAGTATCACTCTTTTCAACATTACTACCTAACACAAAAAATGTGGCCTTAATCTCATTATTTCTTAGAGTTTCTAATATTTTTGGAGTTGTTTCAATTGAAGGACCATCATCAAATGTTAAATATGCAATTTTCTTTCCATCTGTTCTTAGATAATTCCACTTATTTAACATATTTTCAATTTCTCTAGCATTATCTGCGTTTATATCATTTTCATAACTTGTATATGTTAATCTTTCTTCTGATGAATTTGAATCTCTTCCATCATTTTCTTCCATTTCTAATTCTGTGCCTTGCTTCGCACTTACTTGCTTGGCTTCATCCTTATTAATATTCAAAGCAATTACCCCAATTAAAATTACTACTGTAATTGCTAAAACTCCAATAAGTATTTTCTGATTCTTACTACTATCTTTATTGGTAATTCTCTTTGAATTTCTCATTACTCAAACTGCCCCCTAGTTTTTTCTACTATCATTTATACCTTTATTATAACTATATATACACACAATTAAATTACAAAATAGTTACAAAAACATCACATTTAGCATTTATTTTTAAATACCTATATATTTTTTTGCATTTTTCCTCATTAATATTCCCTATATAATAGAATAAGTTAGCACTATTATTTTTTCAATAGTGCTAACTTATTATTCTTTAAATAAATGGATTATAAAAACGTCCGCCATTAATTACTGTTGCAATAATAGCTATTACTAATATTATACTAACTAATATTATTGTTATATAATCTCCTTTTTTAAACGGTCTACCATTATACCAAGTACGCTTCTTATTACTACCAAATGCTCTTAATTCCATAGCTGAACTTATAGTTTCTATTCTCTCTAAACTTGAGAATATTAATGGCATTAATATAGATGCTGAATTTTTAATTCTTTTACCTATTTTTTCTTTCTTAGACATATCTATTCCCCTAGCTTGTTGTGCAAATGATATATCTTGATAATCACGTTGAACATCTGGTATATATCTTAATGCTATAGAAACCGAATATGCTATTTTATAGCTTACACCTATTTTATTTAATGATGATGCAAACTCACTTGGATTAGTTGCTACCATAAATAATAAGGCCATTGGTATTATAGAAAAATACTTTAATGTTATGTTAAATTGATAAAATAGTTGTTGTGCAGTTACTGTATATGGTCCTGCAATCTTAAATAAATCAGTTCTACTTCCATATATCGCAACCCCTTCATATGGCGAGAATATAAAAATAGCTAAATTATTTAGTAATAAAAATATTAATATGAAATATAAAACAAATGAAATTTGTTTGAATTCTACTTTTGAAATTTTAAATACAATTATACTTATAACAAACATTCCTAAAAGTACACGTGTATCGTATGTAACCATTGAAGCTACTGCCCAAATAATTAAGGCAATTAGTTTTGATGCCCCTGTTAGTCTATGAATCGGTGAATCTATATCTGAATATCCAATCATCGTACTCATATTCTTCTAATCCTCCTATCGTAATCAATAAACTTCTTAACAAACATTCTTGGATTTTCTAGTTTAGCCTTTACAGCTAATTCATATAAAGATGTTTCCTTTAAATTTGCCTTATTGATTACTTCTTCATCTGTAAGAACATTAGCTGCAATATCCTCAGCTAATTTTAATCCATTTGATAGTACTATTGCTCTGTTAGTATATTCAAGCATTAGATGCATATCATGAGTTATCATTACTATAGTTACACCTTTTTTATTTAATTCTTTTAAGAATTCCATAATTTCAGTGTAATGTTTAAAGTCCTGACCTGCTGTAGGCTCATCTAAAATAATAACTTCCGGATTTAATACTAATATTGATGCTATTGTAACACGTTTCTTTTGTCCAAAGCTTAAAGCTGATATTGGCCAATTACGGAATTCGTATAATCCACAAATCTTTAGCGTCTCAAATACTCTATTTTTAATTTCTTCTTCAGGAACTCCTCTAACCTTAAGTCCTAAAGCTACTTCATCAAAAATCATAGTTTTAGATATCATTTGATTTGGATTTTGCATTACAATACCTATTTTTTCTGCACGTTCTTTAATAGTATCATTTATTAAATCTCTACCATCAAATAATATTTGACCTTCTGTTGGCTTATAAAAACCACATATTAATTTAGAAATAGTTGATTTACCTGCTCCATTTCTTCCTACGATACTAACCATTTCACCTTTATTAACCTTAAATGAAACACCATGTAATATTTCTTTTCCACTTTCATACGAGAACTTTACATCCTTCATTTCAAGGATAGCTTCACCTGTTGTTTGCTTTTCCTCTTCAGAAGTTTCTTCATACCAAGTTTTTAATTTTTCTCTGCATAAATCTATATTTAAAGTATCAATATGTTCTGGTTTCATTTCTGGAGTAATTGTACATCCTGCATATTTTAAAGCTGTAATATATAATGGTTCACGTATTCCAGTTTCAGATAAAATATTTGAACTTAATAATTCTGCTGGAGTTATATCCGCAGCTATTTCACCATTATTAACAACAATTACTCTATCCACAGCACAATGTAATACATCTTCTAATCTATGTTCTATTATTAATATAGTCTTTTTAGTTTCCTTTTGAATTTGATCTATTAACTCAATTGCACTTTTTCCTGTTGCAGGATCTAAGCTTGCAAGTGGCTCATCAAATAAAAGTATATCAACATCTCCAACCATAACTCCAGCTAATGTAACACGTTGTTTTTGTCCACCTGACAAACTATATGGTGCAGCATTTAAATGAGTGTCTATTCCAACAATTTCAGAAACAATTTTAACTTTTTCTTTCATTTCTTCTTGAGATACACAATCATTCTCTAACTTAAAAGCTATATCTTCTCCAACTGTCAATCCTATAAACTGTCCATCAGGGTCTTGAAGTACAGTTCCTACTGAATTTGACAACTCAAATATACTCATTTCCTTAGTTTCTTTGCCTTTAACTTTTAAACTTCCAGAAATTTTACCTTCATTAGAAAATGGTACAATCCCATTTATACAATTCGAAAGAGTACTTTTACCTGATCCTGACGGCCCTACTATAAGCACCTTTTCTCCTTCATATATAGTTAAATTTATGTTATTTAATGTTGGCTTTGCTTGAGCTCTGTATTGAAAAGAAAAATCCACGAACTCAATTACAGGTTTTTTCATAGCAAATCTCCCTCGTTTTTTATGTAAATTACAATTTATTAATTATTATTTAATTTTTTTATTATCTTATTTTAATAAACTACTTACTATTACTTTATTCGCTTTTAGTGCTTAAATTTTTTATAGCAAAGTCTAAGTAATAATCTACATTAAAGATAATACTATATTTTTAATCATATGTATATTATGAAACAAATTCTTTTTTAAATTAACTAAAAATACCAGAGACATAAAGTCTCCGGTATTTTAATAGATATTATTCTCTATCTAAGCTTCCCTTTTTAACTCTAGTCTTAGAATAAGTATATAATAATATAGTACCTAATATTCCAACTGTAATCGCATTTGAAGCCCCTGCTACAGCACCTTGTAAATAAACTTTCTTAGCTGGTTCAGCATATATAAGTATATCTAATGTTGGTGCAATTAAAAGCCATGCTATTGCATTAGCCACAACTTGGTAAATATTAAATAATATCATTTGTTTTTTACCAAATTCACCTTCATTAACCTTTAATCTTTTACATGCTAACCCAATTATAAGTCCTATTGAAGCTGAAGCAATAACCCAGCTAAACCATGGTGAACCATAGAAAACTAAGTCTTTTAATGCATGTCCTATGAACCCAATAGCAACCCCTGCAATTGGTCCATATAAAACTGCCATTAATGCTAAAAATGCATAGCATGTTTCAATATTAGTATTTGGTATTCCAGATGGAATAGCCCCAAAACGACCTAATATCATAAATACTGCAGCACCAATACCAATTGCCACAATTGTTTTAATTGATAATTTGTTACCCATATTATTTCCTCCTTCTCAATATACTATATGATACTTTAAATTTTATTCATAAACTACTCTTGGAGCCTTTCTAATAGAAATTATCCAATTAGTTCCTGTTTGTATGTTATATGCTTTTGAGAAAGAACCTTGATTTATAGCAACTGCTAAGTTATCTAATGAATTAACATATACTAAAGTCTCCCCAACATGAACGTCTGCAAATGATTTTGCATATACCATTATATTTCTGTAAACTTCTCTTGTATCATTCTTTATTGCAACTTCTACTCTATCGCCATACTTGATACCTAAACTAGTAAATAACTCTCTTCCGATGTTTGTCCAAAGACTTCCGAATCTAACATCTAAAACATCAATTGTTCCAGTTACCATATCATTATTCTTTGTTGATTCAACTACTGGTAATTCAACTATATCTTCAACTGGAATTTCTGGTCCAACTTGTTCAAAATCTATAACTCCAGCAGCAAGTCTAGCACCTGTATAAGCATATATATCTCTTCCATGGAATGTATATGATGCTCCTGAATTAGGTAATCTATTTATAGTTTCATCTATTTCTCTTGCTTCTACAATTCCACACATACGTTTAATATGAGTTAATGTTCCATTGTCCGGTGTTATTATGTATTGCCCTTTTGCAGTCTTAACCCCAATACTTTTTCTATTAGAACCTACTCCTGGATCTACTACAGAAACAAATACACTTCCTTCTGGCCAATAAACTACAGTTTGTATTAATCTATATGACGCCTCCCAGATATTGTATTGTGGTATTTCATGAGTTAAATCAAATAATTGTAATGTTTTATCTACAGAGTATGCAACTCCATACATAGCACTAACAGCTCCATCCGCTATACCAAAATCTGATTGAAATACTAAAGCATTTTTCATAATATAAGCCTCCTGAAAATTATGTCGAATTTTATTATACCTTTAGCATAAACACGAATCATATTTTAGTCAACTTATTTTTTATTCGCATTTTAACGAACATTAATCTTTTTCTTTTTCCAGACAATGCTTTCTAATTATACTTTTTTATTAGTTAGTAGTCAATAAATTTATCTATTTGTAATTGAATACTATTCTTTACAAGAAAAAAGGAAACCTTTTTAGGTTTCCAATAATTTTATATGTTTTGCTAATTAAGCACATGAGTTCCTTCACCTATATTACTTGTATAGAATGATGGTTTAATTTTTGTAACCTCTTCATATGCTACAGATACTTTTTCTTTGAATTCAATTACTTTAGCATTATCAACCAAAGCTATTGCACATCCTCCAAATCCAGCACCTGTCATTCTAGCGCCAATACAGCCTTCAATCTTTAAAGCTTCATGAACTAAAGTATCAAGATGAATCCCTGTAACTTCATAATCTTTTTCAAGAGACATATGTGAAGCTGTTAAAAGTTCTCCAAAGCCTAAGATATCATTATTCTTAAGCATTTCCATACTCATTTTAACTCTTTCATTTTCACTAACAACATGTACGGCTCTTCTTTTTATAGTTTCATCAGTGATGAATTTTTCTATATCATCTAAAGTTGCTTGGCATAGATTTTCTAATTTTCTTTCTTTATTACTATTTATAATAGCAAGCGCCTTTTCACATTCGGCTCTTCTTTCATTGTACTTTGAATCTGCAAGTTCTCTCCTCTTGTTAGTACTCATTATTACTAAGCTATATTCACCTAAATTTAATGGAGCATATTCATAATAAAGAGAAGCGCAATCTAATAATATTGCATGATCCTTCTTTCCTACAGCTACTGCAAATTGATCCATTATTCCACAATTAACACCTACAAATTCATTCTCTACCTTTTGACAAAGCTTAGCTACTTCAACTCTATCAATTTTTTCTGGATTTTCTAAATAAAGAATAATATATGCCATTAAAACTTCAAGCGCAGCTGAAGATGAAAGTCCAGCACCATCTGGAATATTACTAAATAGCACAATATCCATTCCTGGTACCTTATGCCCTAAATCCTTAAGTTCTTTGATAACTCCCTTCGGGTAATTACCCCAATCATCTTCCTTCTTATATACTAATTCATTATCTAAATCTATAATAACTTCACCAGCAACATTTTTTGATCTCATTCTTATTTTACTATCATCTCTTAATGCTAATGCAGCATAAATACCAACAGTAAGTGCTCCTGGAAATACAAATCCACCATTATAATCTATATGTTCTCCAATTAAATTAACTCTTCCTGGCGATAAGAAAGTTTTTATCTCTCTATCATCTACACCATATTCATTTTTAAATAACTGTAACATTTCTTCTCTATTCATTCTCTATTCAACCTCTCTTATAACAATCTATTTATAAAATTAAATAACAAACTTATCACTATCTAAAGTACTTGGTTTAAGAATTTATCTAGTCCAGCCTGTCCTTTTTTATTTCTCTTAAATACACCAGCATCTTCAAGTACTTTTGAGAATATAAATCCAACTTCCTTTTTAAGCAATTCCTTTGCCTCAATATAATTTAATGATGAATTTTCTCTTAACATTTTTTCTATCCATGGAATATGCTTATTAATTTCATTATTTCTTTCTGCTTCTTCTCTGTTATAATCTAATTCACCACATAGTATATTAGCTATAATATCTAATTCCTTCTCTAATCGTCCTGGTAAAACAGCTAATCCCATAACTTCAATTAATCCTATATTTTCTTTCTTTATATGATGAAGCTCCTTATGTGGATGGAATATTCCATCTGGATGTTCTGCAGAAGTTCTATTATTTCTTAATACTATATCTAACTCAAAAGCATCACCTTTTCTTCTTGCTATTGGTGTTACTGTATTATGAGGTATATCTCCTGAAAATGCTAATATATCATTTTCTTCATCAGAATACATTTTCCATGCTTCAAATATATCCATTGCTGCATCTATAACTTCATTCTTATTATTTCCCTTAATTCTAACTACAGACATTGGCCATTTAACACTTCCAATTTCAAGATTTCTATATTTACTACTTTCATAGTATTTTTCTACTTTAGCCTTTTCCATTGGGAATTCATGTCTTCCACCTTGGTAATGATCATGTGTTAATATTGAACCACCTACTATTGGTAAATCCGCATTTGAACCTATAAAATAATGTGGTAAAACTTCTGTAAATTCAACAAGCCTTTCAATTGAACCTCTTGTTAATTTCATTGGCTCATGTTCACCACTAAATACAATACAATGCTCATTATAGTAAACATATGGTGAGTATTGCATAAACCACTCTCTATTATCTAAAATCATAGGTATAATTCTATGATTTTGTCTTGCTGGATGATTTAATCTACCTGCATACCCTACATTTTCTTTACAAAGAAGACATTTTGGATATGTTGATTGTTTCATTAGCTTAGCTTTTGCAATTTCTTTAGGATCTTTTTCTGGTTTAGATAAATTAACCGTTATTTCTAACTCACCATATTCTGTTTTTGCAGGCCACCAAAGATTTTTAGCTATTCTTTCTGTCATAATATAATTTGATGCTTTGCTTAAATCATAAAACCAATCTGTTGCTTTTTCCTTAGATTCATTTTCATACTTATCATAAAAACTCTTAACAACTTCACTTTCTCTTGGCATTAATAAGCCCATAATCTTAGCATCAAATAAATCTCTATGTGTTGTTGTATTTTCTTCTATTAATCCAGCCTCAACTGCATAATCTAAAATATTATTTAATATCTTAACAGGTGTCTCTTCAATTACTTCTTCTACTTCACCTTCAAATGGTTCCTCAACTTTCAATAAATCAATTAATGCATTTCTTGTTGCAATTACGTCCCACTTGGAAATCATTTCCTTACTCAATGCAAATTTTAAAAGCCTCTCAATTTCATACCCAATTTTATTCATAATCTCACCATCCACTTTTATTTTTATTTTTTAATTGATTTAACAAACTTTGGTTATTTGTCTATCTCATATTTAATTAATACTCATCCCATTAAATATTTCTTGTATTACTAATGTTGTAGCACCAACTACTGCTGCATCTCTTCCTAACATACTTTTAATTATCCTTACATTTTCACTTGAAAGCTTCATTCCTCTATTCTTGACAATTTCATTTAATGTCTCAATTGCATAGAATGTATTTTCAAATATTTCACCAACAACTACTATTGATGTAGGATTTAATATATTTATTAAATTTGTAATTGCTATTCCTATATATCTTGCTGCTTCCTTTATTATAGATATTGCTAACTCATCTTCTAACTTAGCTGCTTCAGAAATATCTTCTATTGTTAATTGATTAATATCAGCCTTTAACTCTTTTAAAACACTATTTGTACCTTGCTTAATAAGTTTAATAGCTTTTTTAGTAATATTATTATTAGATGCAACTGTCTCAAGGCATCCATAATTGCCACAATTACATTTATCTCCATCACCTTCAACAACTATATGACCTATTTCTCCTGCACTAAAATCAACCCCATAATAAGGTTTATTATTTATAATAATTCCAGCACCTATACCATTTGAAATATTCAATGTTACAAAATTTGATATATCCTTAGTAATTCCAAACCAACTTTCTCCTAAAGCCATTGCTCTAACATCATTATCAACATAAACACCTAAGTTTAATTCATTTTCTAATGCTTCTTTAATATTTATTTCCTTCCAGCCATAGTAAGGTGAGTATATAGACATTCCTGTTCTAGCATTTACTATTCCATGTAACGCTACCCCTGCCCCTAATATTTTTTCTTTTTCAATTTTACTACATTCTATAACTTCATTAATTAATTTAACTAACTCTTTAAAAACAAAATCATAATCATATCTTTCTTCATTAATTTCAATAGATTTTTTTAATATAATTTCTGCCGAAAGATTTGTTATGACAACATCTATCATCCCTACGCCAATACTTATTCCTATTACATATCTGGCATTTGGATTTAATTCTAACATTATTGGTGGCCTTCCTCCACTTGACTGTCCTACTTTACATTCAACTAAATATTCATCTTCTATAAGCATTTTAGTAATATTAGTCACACTTGCCGGCGTTAATCCTGTTATCTTTGCAACATCAGCACGTGATAAACTTCCATTATCTCTAATAACCTTAAGTACCGCTGAAACATTTAATTGCTTCATAAGTTCAAAGCTACCTCTTACTACCTTATTCATTACATCACTTCTTTATTAATTATTTTAATAAAGTCCTTAAAAAATTTTTCCCTTTTTAGGACTCGTGAAATTGTTTTCTTAATTTTATATTATCATATTTTTACAGTTTGTCAATATAATTATGATTAAATTACTTCGATGTAAAATTAATTTTATCAATTCTACACCGAAGCTTATTAATGTCATTAATTTACTTTTAGTATTTAAAAACTTTAAATGATCTTTTATCTAAATTTATTTTCTTTAATTCTTGGATATTACCTGTAATTAGCTCTTTAGCACTACATTTTAAATTTAATTCTATAATAGCATCTTCATCACTATTGTTAAATATAACTATTAACTTTTCATCATTTAGTACCCTTTTAAACGCTAATAAGTTTTCATCACAATACACTTCTTCAAAATCACCATGAACAAGCGCCTTATTTGAAGCTCTAATTTTAATCATTTTTTTGTAGAAATTAAGCAACTCTTTATTTTGCTTTTCTTCATCCCAAATCATACATTTTCTGTTTTGAGGGTCATCTCCTCCATCTAAACCAACTTCATCTCCATAATAAATATATGGAACACCTAAATATAAAAATTGATATGCAATTGCTAATTTAATTCTATCTATATTACCTTCACATTCATCATAAATTCTTTTAGTATCATGACTTCCAACCAAATTCCACATTTGCTTAGTTATACTATCCATATATAAAACCCTATTTTCAGCCATTATATCTAAAAACTCTCTTGCTGTAATAATGTTTTTACCAAAGAAATCTATAATTGCATTTTTAAATGGATAGTTCATAATTCCATCTAATTGGTCCCCTTTTAAGAAAGAATTTGCTTCGTGCATTATTTCACCAATAATAACAGCATTTTTATTAGCTTTCTTAACTACCTTCCTAAAAGCTCTCCAAAATTCATGCCCAACTTCATCACAAACATCAAGTCTCCAACCATCTATTCCAATTTCTTTAATCCAATACTCTCCAACCTTAAGTAAATACTCTTTAACCTCTTCATTATTTGTATTTAATTTCGGCATATTATCACAACCGTTTGCAAATGTATAATACTTATTCTTTGACTTACTAACTGGCCATGAATCAATAAAATACCAATCCTTATATTTTGATTCTTGTTGATTTTTAATCACATCTTCAAATGCGAAAAAATCTGATCCTGAATGGTTAAAAACAGCATCAAATACTATCCTTATTCCATTACTATGTGCCTTTTCAACCAATTCTCTTGCTTCACTTAAAGTACCAAATTGAGGATCTATATCAAAGTAATCTTTTGTATTATATTTATGATTAGTTGTTGATTTAAAAATAGGCGTTAAGTAAATTAAATTTATCCCCAAATCTTTTAAATATGGCAATTTATCTATTATCCCTCTCAAATCACCCCCATACATACTTCTTTTATGAACCTTACCCTTTCCCCATGGAAGTGTTCCTTCAACATTTATATTGCTATCACCATTGCAAAATCTATCAGGGAAAATTTGATATACCACTGACTCTTGAAGCCACTTTTCTTCATAATATAAATCCTCTTCTGCTATATATGGAAATTGGAATGAATTCATATCATTATATTTAAACTCTCGATTAACAAATCCTCGTTCATTATATTCAAACCTTTGATTATTATTATCTATAAACTCAAAATAATATCTATATCTATTTCTAAACACTGAAATTTCTGCCTGATAATACGTAAACAACTCAGTTTCAGCAACAACTATCATTTTCTTTTTTAAATATGGATTTTCCCAATCATACCTATCCTTATAATAGATATAACATTCATTAACATCGTTTCTTGCTACCCTTACTCTAACTACTAATGTATCTTTATCCTTACCATAAGCATAAGGAGTATCTAAAACATGAAAAACTGCATGCTTATTCATATAACCACCTCATCTATTTTATAATATCTATATACATAATTATAAATTTTTAAGTTGAGCTAATTTGTATATTTATAATATAATAGTTATATATTTAATATATTTTATTTTAAGATGGGGGATTTTTTTATGTATGAAAGCTTTATTTCAGATTTAAATATATTTAGTAATGAATTTTCATCTTTTATCGATACTAGTGACAGGCCTGCCATACTTTATAAAATTCAACAAAAGCATATTGGTGAATTAGAAGATGATTTAAACATTGAGGATAAAAAAATAGATTTATATATTTGGAATGCTATATTTTCTAAGGAAATTATAAGACATGGTATTTCAAAGAAATACTTACATACTTTATACAATAAGTATTATGAAAAAATACCTACTTTAAATGATTTAAAAGCCTTACAAGAACTTGAACTTGAAATGGCTGAAGCATATCTTGAATTTTTAATTAGTGATGTTGAAGTGAAGGACAACTTTATAGTAAACAAGCTTCTTCAACATTTGCATATGAATATTGAAAGTTTTATGTCTCTCGATAAAATATCTGAACATTTAGGAATAACTCCTGAATATGCTTCTACTTGTTTTAAAAAGCATATGGGAATTTCTTTAATGAAATATTCTAAAAAAATTAAAATAGATAGAGCTAAGGTTTTATTACTTACAACTAATAAAAGTATGCTTGATATTGCTATATCTCTTGGCTTTTATGATCAAAGCCATTTTTCTAGAACATTTAAATCTTTTGAAGGCGTTACTCCATCAGAATTCAGAAATACACACTATATTTAATGGTTGCATCATGGTAAGGCGAAAAAATAAATAGAGTATCTTAAGGAAAGTTATATTAATTTCTAGAGATAATCTATTTATTTTTTCTTTATTAACAACTATTATATTTTTCTTATCTTCACTTCTGCAAAAGCTGGATAAAATCCTGAAGCCAATGCAACCTTTTGTGATATTATATGTGATTCTACTGTACCATAAAAAGGAACCTTTCCTCTACGTAGTATTTCATTTTTTAATGCTTTAACTACAGTCTTAGCAACACCTTTCTCTTCAGCGCCTTCTAAAACATTAATTCCAATTTGCCACATTACATCACTATCTTTACTAGCTCCAGCCATGCCCAATATATTTCCACGCTCATCAATCTTAGCTACAGCAAGTACATCTGGAAAATTATTATCAAATGCAAATGCTTCATCAAATCTATTATCATCCTTAAACTGCTTTATTTCATCTTGATTATACCATTTTAAATCATTTACTATATCATCATCTATACCATATGGCAAATAATAATGATGGGTATTTTCTATTTCATATCCAAATTCATTTAACTTTTTGTCTATGATTCTTAAATTGGAATATAAAAATAGCCAATCACCATTTCCATTTGAAAACTTTTCGTTGCACCATTCTTTAATACATTCATCAGCAGATAAAATTGCCTTTCCATTAAAAACAAGTATTTTTAATATTTCTTTATCATCAGTATACCTTCTATCACCTTCATTTAACTCAATATTTGTTATTAAATTATTTCTATTATCAAAATCCTCAACTGAACAATTATAATCCTTGGCCAACTGCTCCTTAACCTTCTTCAATATTTCTTGCTTCACGGTTTTATTTCCTCCAATTTATTTATGATAATAAATCTGCTAATTCTTTATAGCTAGACACTTCATAAGTAGGGCTTAAACCACTATTATTTTTTTCCTTGTGTATATTAAACCAACAAGTATCAATACCATAATTAATACCACCTCTTATATCAGAGCTCAAGCTATCTCCAATCATAAGAATCTCATTTTTATTTACACCTTCAATATTACTTAAAGCATATTCAAAAATTTCAGGATTTGGCTTTGAAATTCCCACCTCCTCTGAAATTACTATATCTTTAAAGTATTTTGCGATAACCGAATTTTTAACTCTTCTTTCTTGTACAATGGTAAGACCATTAGTTACAATAGAAAGAATATACTTACTACTTAAATCTTCTATAAGTTCAATTGCTCCATCTAGTAAAAAGGATCCATTACCTAAATTAATCATGTAAGCTTTTGAAAATTCTTCTTCATCAAAACCCGCATTCAACTTATCATTTAATCTTTTAAACCTTTCTATTTTTAATTTTTCTTGAGTAATTATGCCTTCCTCAAGTTCTTTCCAAATAGCAGTATTTATTTCTTTATATATACTAAAATGATAACTTTCATCATAATCAAATCCAAATTCCATCATAGTATTTTTAAAAGCTTCTCTTTCTGTTTTTTTAAAATCAAATAAAGTTTCATCTGCATCAAATAATATTACTTTGTAGTTCATAATAATTTACTCCTAAATTCTATTTCTAATTTGCTCTTATAAAGTAATTATACATTATATTTTGTAAAACAAAAAAGGAAGCCAATTTAAGCTTCCTATAAAAATTTTCACTTCATTATATTTTATATTGCCTTTAAATAAATAACACTACCTTCAATATCTCCACATAGTGTATTAATATTTACTCCTAAATTCATTAATGCCCCACCTGAAAATACTTCCCTCGTTCTTATGTTCTTATAAATTGCATCCTCTTTTAAACCTTTTAACTTTATTCTCTTTAACATTTTAGTATCCTCTAACGATACTCCTTTAAAAGTAAGAACAACTTCTAATCTATCTTTTGATATTATTTCTATACATTCTACAGCCTTATCCTTAGAAAAACCTTTTATTTTATAAAATCTTTTTCCATCCTTACTATTACATATTTCACTTTTTGAAGATCTATCTTTAATATTATTACATACTATATTAAATCTATTGTTATTTTCTATAACAGCTATTCCCATAACTAATCTGCCCCCTTGTATAATTTTTAAACTATATATTAAATATGATAATTTTTTAATGTTAACGTTACCAATAGAATATACTATTTTTACCTTAATATCAATAGTTTAAATAAAAATTGTTTAATTTTCTTAATAAATGTTCATTTTTTATATTAATTATATCTACTTTTAACAAAAAGGTTGTATCAATTTTGATACAACCCTTAATACTTTATTACTTTCTTGCCTTTTCTACCTTAAGCTTTTTACCTTTTATTGTTGAATTTTTAAGTGCTTCTATAACCTTGTTTCCTTTTCCATTTAAAATATCAACATAAGATACAGTATCTTGAACATCTATTATTCCTATATCTTCGGCAGTAATTCCTTCTATTCTTGAAATAGCACCTACAAAATCTCCTGGTCTTAATTTTTTCTTTTTACCACCATTGAAATATATTTTAGTAATATTCTTATTAATTACCTTATCTTTTTCTCTTTTCATTTTTGGCTTAGACTTTAATAACTTAATAGACTCATTTCTTTTTTCAGAATTTACTTCTGGAAGTTCACTACTTACTGGAATTTTAAAACCTATGTATTCTTGAATCATATCAAGTAATCCATCTTCATATTGATTAACAAAAGATATAGCTTTCCCACTAGCTCCAGCTCTTCCTGTTCTTCCTATTCTATGTACATAAGCTTCTTTTTCAACAGGCAAATCATAGTTTATAACATGAGTAATTCCTTCAACATCAATTCCTCTTGCAGCAACATCCGTAGCTACTAAAACTCTAAAATTCCCTCTTTTAAATTTATCCATAACATCAAGTCTATCTTTTTGAAGCATACCGCCATGAATTTTATTAACTGAATAACCCTTCTTATTTAAATTTTCAAAAACCTTATCAACATTCTCTTTAGTTTTACAGAAAATAACTGCAGTTTCAGGAGCTTCACTTATCAAAAGCTTACTTAAGTTATCCAATTTATAAAACTCTTCAAATCTATATAGTTCATGTTTAATATTATCAGTTATTAGCTTTTGTGATTTTATTTCAATATTAATAGGATTCTTCATATACATATTACATAATGATATTATTTCCTCGGGAATAGTTGCTGAAAACAGCATTGTTTGTCTATTTTTGTTTAAGGTATTAATAATATCTCTTACTTGATCTATAAATCCCATGTTTAACATTTCATCTGCTTCATCAATTACTAAATATTTAATCTCTGAAGTATCTAATGTTCCTCTATCAATATGATCAAATACTCTTCCTGGAGTTCCAACAACAAAGTGTGATTTTTGCTTTAATTCTCTAGCTTGTTCTGAAAAAGGTTGTTTTCCAAATACAGCAACAGCTTTTAATCTTTTAAATCTTCCTATATTTTTAATTTCTTCTTTTACTTGAATTGCAAGTTCTCTTGTTGGAGTTAATATTAAAGCTTGTGGTTTATTTTCTTCCCAAACTACCTTTTCACTTAAAGGTATTGCAAATGCAGCTGTCTTTCCGCTCCCTGTTTGAGATTTAACTATGATATCATTTCCCTTAAGCACTTCTGGAATTACTTTATCCTGTACATCTGATGGATTTTTATATCCTATACCATCTAATGCTTTCATTATTTCATTGCATAAATTATATTTACTAAATGTATTATTCAATCTGCTTCCCTCATCTTTATAAAAATTTATTATTTCATTTAATTAGTATACCCTATATTTATGTTAAGTAAATAACTTTAACTCTCGAAATACCTTTTTATAATAAAAGAATTTCTCTTAAACACTATATATTTTGTACTACTTTTAAATATTATTTAAATTTTTTTTATATAACTAGTTTAAATAATAAAAAAGCAAATATTAAAGCTGATTATGTTAATCATACTTTAATATTTGCCTCTATTATCTTAAATTATGCATTTAAAAACTCTTCAATATTTAATTGCTTTTTAAATTCTTCTAAGCCAATTCTATCTATATAATTTCCTAATCTTTCTCTTCCTTGACCATGTTCAGCATAAATATCTATTACTTTTTCAACTACATCAAAGATTTTTTCATCTGGAATATTCATAGCTATTCTATCACCTAATCTAGGAATAACTCCACCTCTTCCTCCAAGGTAAAGAATCCATCCTTTAGGTCCTCCAATTAAACCAATATCTCTTGTATGGCTATCAGCACAACTATTTGGACATCCACTTACACCTATTTTTAACTTATTAGGAAGATTTCTTCCATGGAATGCACCATCTAATTTAGATCCTATTGCAACTGAATCTTGTAATCCTCTCTTACAGAAAGTAGTTCCTGGGCATATCTTTACGCTTCTAACGCATAACCCTATAGCAGCTCCAGGTTTCATTCCTAAATCAGCCCATGCCTTATCTATATCTTCTTCCTTTATTCCAACTATAGCAATTCTTTGAGCTCCAGTAACTTTTACAGCAGAAGCATTATATCTTTCTGCAACATCAGCTATATCTCTTAATTGCTTTGGAGTAATTAAGCCTCCTGTTAAATGTGGCGCTATTGCATATGTTTCCATATCCCTTTGTACTACAGCTCCTTTATCTAATAAATCTTTCATAGATAAATCTCCTTTCAATCTTATAAAAGTAAAATTTTTAATATAACAACTTTCATTTAAGTATTATATATAATTTTAATTAAAAAGTAAAAAGCTATCTATACTAACAATAATGGAAACTCCCTATTCTACTCACTAAATTAGCCACAAGGTGTATTTATCCTAGCTATATCTAATATTCATAATATCATTTACATGTATATTACTATTCAATATTATCTTAAATTCAGTTATTTTTTTATATAATTTATTGATTAATTTTAGTCATTTCATTTAATATATAAGCTAACTTTTTACTACTTATTTCAAATACATTTTCTTTAATTTCAATCTTTACTACTTCTACTTCTTCTGAAATTTCATTAATTGAATTTCTTAATTCAATTATATTTAATCCCTTTGATTCTTTTCTACCATATCCAATATCATATTTATGTATATCGGCATCATCTTTCTTTTCAAATAAATTAAGTACACCTTTTCTATCGCAAGCTAATTTACTTTTTCCATCCTTACCTAAATCATCACTTTCAATTGCATATACAAGCTTTCCATGGAACTTCATCATAGTAAATAGAATCATTAATTCATATTGATTTTTTTCTAAAAAGTTCTCTTCACCTTTGCTATTGAAATAAGCATTTAATAAATCATATGGAACCATAACCATGGTACATTTACCTTCATCTATAGAAAACTGATAAATACCATTAAATACTCCATACTTAATTGCTTCTATAATTTCTTCACCTTTTAATGTTCTTATATATTCAACTCCATCTTTTATTAAGCCAAAATGCTTTACAAAGTCTTGTGCAAATTCTCTTTCAGAAAAAAACCACATTCCTGGCATTTTTTTATGATTTAACGCACATAATGGCTTAGCTACATTATTTTTAATATCTTCTAACGAAGATTTTTTTGAAGCTATAGTATAAACTTCTTCTAACTTTAAGAATTCACTTAAAACTTCTTCATATTTCTTTTTAAATCTCATAACATCTTCTCTTGGAGTTTTTGAAAATTCTTGCATTAACTCTTGATATTTTTTAACTGTTCCTATATTCATATTTATTACCCTTCCCCACTTTAAATGTTTACATAATAATTATACATACTTTTGTTTGCTTTATCAAATATGTAAATATAATTTTAAAAATTATATTTATGTCTCCATTATAATTGGAATTATAGTTGGTCTTCTTTTTGTTTTTTCGTAAATATAATTTTCTACTGCTTTTTTCACATTACTTTTTAATACATACCATTCAATAACACCAATCTCTAAACACTTTTCTACTTCAATTACTGATATTTCTTTAACTTTATTGATTAACTCCTCTGATTCCTTAACATATACAAATCCTCTTGTAATAACATCTGGTCCTGATACTATACTTAATGTCTCTCTTTCAATTGCAACAACTATAGTTAACATTCCATCTTGTGCTAAGTGCCTTCTATCCCTTAATACTATATTCCCAACGTCTCCAACACCCAATCCATCAACAAATACAGCTCCAGTTCTTACTTTACCTTCTTTTTTACAACCATTTTTAGTTAGTTCTAGTACATTTCCAGTTTCTAAAATAAATATATTATTTTTATCCATACCTAAATTTTCTGCCAAATCACCATGATGTTTTAAATGTCTATATTCACCATGAACAGGCATAAAATATTTAGGATTAACTAAAGTATGTATTAGCTTCAACTCCTCTTGATATGCATGACCTGATACATGCACATCTGCTAAATCTTCGTATATAACATCTGCACCTTTTCTAAACAACTCATTTATAACCCTAGAAATAAGTTTATCATTTCCAGGGATTGGAGAAGCAGAAATTATAAAAGTATCTTCATGCTCTATAGCTATTTTCCTATGATTAGAAAATGCTATTCTTGCTAAAGATGCCATTGGTTCTCCTTGACTTCCAGTTGTAATTAATGTGATTTTACTATTATCGTAATCTTTTAAATCATCAATACTTAATACACTATTCTCAGGTATATGCAGATATCCTAGTTCCATTGCAACTTTTGATATATTCTCCATACTTCTTCCATTAAAAACAACCTTTCTTTTATTTTTAATAGAAGCATCAACAATTTGTTGCATTCTATGTATATTAGATGCAAAAGTTGCTACAATAACTCTTCCTTTAGCTTTACTAATAATTCTATCTAATGTGTGCCCTATACTTTTCTCTGATAAAGAATGTCCCTTTCTTTCAACATTAGTACTATCTGCCATAAGTAAAGTTACTCCTTCTTTACCTAAATTAGATATCCTTTGCAAATCCATTGTTTCTCCATCGATTGGTGTATAATCTATTTTAAAGTCCCCTGTATGTAATATTGTACCAACTGGAGTAAATATAGCTAAGCTACAAGAGTCAGCTATACTATGGGTGTTTCTTATAAATTCAACCTTAAACTTATCAAATTTAATTACATCTCCAGCTTCAACATTATGTAATTTAACTTCTGATAGTAAATTATGTTCTTCTAACTTTGTCTTTACTATACCTATAGTCAATTTAGTTCCATATATGGGCACATTCACTTCTTTTAGTACATATGGTAATGACCCTATATGGTCCTCATGTCCATGTGTTAAGAATATACCTTTTATCTTTTTAACATTATTCTTCAAATACGATATATCTGGTATTATTAAATCTACCCCGTACATCTCTTCATCTGGAAATGCTATTCCACAATCAACAACAATAATTTCATCATCACATTCAAAAACTGTAATATTTTTACCTATTTCCCCTAGTCCACCAAGGGGAATTATTTTTACTTTTTCTTCCCTCATTAAAACAGTTCCTTTCGCTACTTTATTAATTTCCTTATATTTATTATTCCTTGCCAATTTATTAGTTATTCTTCGTTTTATTAACAAATAATATTTTAGCAAAGAGTTACTCAATATAACTCTCATCGCCATTTAGTACTTTTGCCATATTATTTAGTATTCATTAATGTATCTTCTACTACCAAATCTTAAATTACGCTTAAAAATTTCTATTAATCTAAAATTAAAAGTGAATAGTTATAAGCAATATATACTAACCATTCACTTTATCCTAAAATTTAAAAACCTTATCTCTTAATTGTTATATTTTTAATACTTGTCCTACATATATTAAGTTTGGATTTGATATTCCATTTATAGCTACTAAATGATTAACTGTTGTTCCAAATTTCAATGCTATTCCACTTAGAGTATCTCCTGATTGTACTGTATAGGTTGTAACTGTAGAATTTGATGTTGATTCAGATCCTGATACTGGAATCTTGAGTACTTGTCCTACATATATTAAATTTGGATTTGATATTCCGTTTAAGGCTACTAAAGTATTCACTGTTGTTCCATACTCTTCTGCTATCCCACTTAATGTGTCTCCTGCTTGTACTGTATAGTTTATTGTAGATGATGTTGATACACTTGCTCCTGATCCTGTTGTTGGAATTTTTAGTACTTGCCCTACATATATTAAATTTGGATTTGATATTCCATTTAAAGCTACTAAAGTATTTACTGTTGTTCCATATTCCTCTGCTATTCCACTTAATGTATTTCCTGATTGTACTGTATAATAAATATAACTACTATTTGAATTAGAATTAGAATTATTATTAGTACTGCTACTATCCCCTACAATCCTACTACTTTCTTCTAATAACATTTCTTCAGTAAATACATCCATATCTACATTTCCACTAACACCGGCTACACTACCAGTATCTGAATATTGCCATCCAGCATGACTATTTCCCCATATAGGATTACCTTGTGGAGAATTCACACCATATTCTGCTATCCATAAAGGATAATTCTCTAATCCATATCCGGACACTATATTATTATTAGCAAAGCTCACATAAGTATATATAGCTACTTCTGTGTTTGTAAGCGCTTTTACCTTTTCTAAAAATTCAACAGCTAATTCTGATAATTCGCTAGCTCCATAGTTTCCTGCCTTCTCTAAGTCTAAAACAAGCTTACAGTTACTAGTTAGTCCCTTTATAGCATTTGTAAAATATTGTGCTTGAGCATCTACTGAAACTGCTGGATCAAAGAAATGATAAAATCCAACTAATAATCCATTGCTAATCGCACCATTATAAAATTCTTGTAAATAAGAATCTATAAAATAATTCCCTTGAGATGCTAATATATATACTATTTGTGTTCCGCTATTTTTTACTTGTGAAAAATCTATACTACCTTGCCAATTGCTTATATCTATTCCTGTGTAATTTGCCATATTAAGCTCCTCCTTAGTTATATAATTTATCCTTAATTTTATAATATTCCGACATATAAAATTAGTGATTATAAATTATTAACTTTTAATTTTTTGGAGTTATACCAAGGCTTACTTTTCAAACAAAAAAGAGTTAACTATATTTTTTAAAATATAGTTAACTCCTTATATAATATTATTGAATATACTTATTAATTATTATAGAAAAGACTTTCTGACGCATATTCTGCATCACATGTTACATCAATTCCAAGTTTTCTAAATGTTTGCTCATCACTAGTTGGTAATATTGTTGTTGAATGAGCTTGACAATTTTTAAGCATAGCTAACTTTTCCATTGCTACTTGAGCTGTAGGATTAGTTGCAGCTGAAATACTTAAAGCAATTAATACTTCTTCACAATTTAATGATACTTTTTTATTTCCTAATGTTTTAGATTTTAAATCTAAAATTGGTTCTAAAATAACTGGTGAAATTAAGTGCATATCATCAGCAATATTAGCTAAATATTTTATTGAATTTAATAAGGCTGCTGCAGAAGCATCTAATAATTCTGACCCCTTACCTGTAAGAATAGTTCCATCTTCTAACTCAATAGCAACTGCTGTACAGATATCACTATTTAATTCTTTTAATTTAATAGCACGTTCTCTTGCTGGAAGAACAACATTTCTATCTTCTTCTTTTAGGTTAACTTGTTCCATTATAAGCTTTGCATGTTCAAATGTTTCCTTATCAACATAACCTTTTTTATATTCACAACCAGTCTTAAAATATCTTCTTATTATTTCTTGTCTTGAAGCCTCTTTAACAACTTCATCATCAACTATACCAAAACCAACTCTATTAACTCCCATATCAGTTGGTGATTTATAAACTGATTCTTTTCCTGTTATCTTTTCAATAATTCTCTTAAGTACAGGGAATGTTTCTAAATCTCTGTTATAGTTAACTGCAGTTTCTCCATAAGCTTCTAAATGGAAGTAATCTATCATGTTAACATCCTTTAAGTCAACTGTTGCAGCTTCATAAGCTATATTTAATGGATGCTTTAATGGAACATTCCATACTGGGAATGTTTCAAACTTAGAATATCCAGCAACATTTCCTCTTTTATTTTCATGATATAATTGGCTTAAACATGTAGCAAGCTTTCCACTTCCTGGCCCTGGTGCAGTAACAACCACTATTGGCTTACTAGTTTCTATATAAGGGTTCTTACCATATCCTTCTTCACTAACTATAGTATCAACATCTGTTGGATACCCTTTAGTAGCTCTATGCTTATAAACTTTTATTCCACGTCTTTCTAATTTGTTAATGAAAACAGTAGTTGAAGGTTGATCATTATATCTAGTTATTACAACTGAATTTACTTCTAGATCATAGCTTCTTAAATCGTCAATTAATCTTAAAACATCCATGTCATAAGTAATTCCGAAATCGCCTCTTATTTTATTTCTTTCTATATCTCCTGCATAAACACAAATAACTACTTCTACATTTTCTCTTAATTTATGTAATAATTTAATTTTTGCATTTTCATCAAATCCAGGTAAAACTCTTTTTGCATGTAAATCAAATAAAAGTTTTCCACCAAACTCTAAGTATAGCTTATCGTAGTTATTAACTCTTTCTAATATGTACTTAGATTGCTCTTCTAAATATTTTTCATGATCAAATCCTATTTTCATATGTCCACTCCTAATTTTATAGTTTTTTTTTAGTATGAATTGTTTCTATTATGAAACCACTCATACTAGCTGTAACTATTAATAATAAAATTTTGTTTTTATTATTATTTAGGCACAAAATCTATAATATTATTACACAAATTCTTGATAAAGTAAATCATAAAATACGAATTTTTTATTATAAATTTTTTTTATAATTCGCTAGTTGTGAAATACTCTAATCTGACATTGATTTATAGCTAATTACACAAAAAATGACAAGTCTTTAACTTGTCATTTTTATCTCCCACTTAGGTACAACTTTATTTACTTACGTTACCTGCAACATTTAAAACATCCCATGTTCTTGCAAATGGTGGTGAATAGCAAAGATCTAACATTCCTAATTGATCTGTTGTCATCTTTGCATAAATACAAGCAGCTAATACATTACATCTTTGAACTGCATCTTTATATCCTGCTACTTGACCACCTAAAATTACTTTAGTATGTGCATCATATATTAACTTAACATAAATTCTTTCTCTACCTGGATAGTAACTAGTTTGATTCATATCTGTTATAAATTTAGTTTTATAATTAAACCCTAAATCTAAAACTTCTTTTTCTGAAAGTCCAGTTCTTGCTGCTTCCATATTCATAACCTTTATACAGCTAGATGCTAGTGATCCTTGGAATGAGTTATTTTGACCTGCTAAATTTTCACCAACTATTCTTCCAAGCTTATTAGCTCCTGTTGCAAGAGGTACATATACTTCTTTATCAGTAATTAAACTGTTTATAGTTGCACAATCTCCTGCAGAATATACATCTTCTACTGATGTTCTTCCATATTTATCAACTACGATTGCACCATTTCTAATCATTTTTATTTCATCTGGATTTAAGAAGTCAGTATTTGGTCTTACACCTGTAGCAAGTATAACTATATCTGCTTCTATTTCTCTTTTATCAGTTTTAACCTTAGAAACTCTTCCATCACCAATAAGCTCAGTTACAGTTTCTGATAATAAAAGATTAACTCCACTCTCTCTTAACTCTTCTTCTAAAAGATCAGTTATATCTTTATCAAATACTTCTTGAAGAACTCTGTCTTGAAGTTGAATAACAGTAACTTCTTTACCTCTATGCTTTGCAGCTTCAACAGCTTCAAGTCCAATAAAACCAGCACCTATGATAGCAACTTTTTTATATTCTTCATTTGCCATTAATTCTCTTAATTTATTACCATCATCCATTGATTTTAATGTAACTACATTTTCTAAGTTAACATTTTTTATTGGTGGTATAATTGCTCTTGCACCACTTGCAATCATTAACTTATCATAGCTTTCTTCTATTATTTCATTACTATCAAGTTTCTTTATTGTTAACTTTTTATTAGCGAAATCTACATTTGTTACTTCATGCTTTGTATGTATTTCTACACCTGATTGTCTAAATGCTTCTGGAGTTCTTGCTATCATTTCATTTGAATCTTCAAAGAATCCTCCAACATAATATGGAAGCCCACATGCTCCAAAAGATACTATGTCTCCCTTTTCATAAACTACTACATCATCATTTGGTGAAAGTCTTTTAAATTTAGCTGCAGCACTCATTCCTGCTGCTATACCACCGATGATTACAACCTTCATCTAAAACACCATCCTCTTATTACAATTAAAATCTTAATTATTTATAGTTTACTCTTTATCTTATGTTAATATCAAAATAAACCACATATTAAGTAATATTTATTATCATTATAAATGAAATAAAAAAAAATAATAGTCCTAAATTTAGAACCATTACTTTTATTTGTAATAATTTAATTATTTTTTAGTTTTACTTAACTTCAATTCCACCTAAAACTGCAGTATACTTAATCCTTACTTTTGGCCCTGATAAAGCATTTCTATTTATTTTATGCTCAAATCCACCAAGTATAGGTGTCCCTGAAATTATTTCCACTCTAACATTATCAGGTAAAAATATATCTATACCGCCTAAAACTGCAGTAAGCTCTAATACTATATCTTCTGTTATTTTAGCTTCTCTTAAATCTATACCTAAGCCACCAAGTATTGCTTCTGCAACAATTCCCTTTAAATCTTCAGATGTATTCTTATAATCTCCTCCACCTAAAATTGCAGTATATCTTGGATATTGAGTTGAATCATACATATAAGATTTACTCTTAATATCTTCATCTGATTCAATTCCTCTTTTTTTCCCTGATCTAAAAAATGTTGCTAGTATAGAAATACCTATAGCTACTAATATTAATGGAAAAACTAATTTCCACATAACTCTTCCACTTATAATATCTAAACTATCAAAAAGTAATATAATTCCTACTATAATTAGTACCCCTGATCCCCAATTAAATCCATATCTAACCATAGATATTAATCCAGGTATAATTAAAAATAAAGTCCACCAACCCGGGAAAAATATATCTATATCCCAGATATCAAGTGCATTTCCACCAAATATAATACCAACCGCTACAAATAATAATCCCCAAATAAGCGCTGAATAATCTTTTTTCATCATTTACCTCCCAATATTTTACTCCGACCTATATAATAGCATATATTATAATACAATCTAAATAAATATTTGAAAAAGTATTGGCAAGAATATAGCCGGTAGTAAATTTGCTACCTTTATTTTAGTTACTCCTAGCATGTTAAATCCAAGTCCTACAATTAATAATCCACCAATTGCACTCATATTTGTAATTACTGTAGTACTTAAAACTCCAGATAAAATTCCTGCTCCTAACGTTATTGCCCCTTGATATATAAATACAGTTACTGCAGAGAATATTACACCTATTCCCAAAGATGATGTAAAGATAATAGATGATATTCCATCTAAAATTGATTTAGTAAATAAAGTATCATGGTTACCCTTAAGTCCACTTTCTAATGCCCCAACTATGGCCATAGCTCCAACACAAAATAAAAGACTTGATGTTACAAATCCTTCCGCTAATGATATATTATTACCTTTTTTACTTTTAAATTTACTTTCTAAGTAATCTCCCAGTTTATTTAACCATTTATCAATATCTATAACTTCTCCAATTAAAGCCCCTATAGCTATTGATATAATCATTATTAAAGTATCTTCTCCTTTTAAAGCTCCTGATATCCCTATGTATAGTACACATAATGCTAATCCATTCATTATTGTTGTACTTATTTTTTCTGTTAATCTTCCCTTTAGCAAAAGACCAACTAAGCAACCAACCATTACTGCTATTGAATTTACTATAGTTCCTAACATATTTACCCCCTTATTAGTTTACTTCATATAATTATACCAATATTTTGTAATTTTTTATATTCTTTTTATATACTCTCTCTCATAAAATAATTATGTAACAATAATTTGAGAGGTGTGAAATGTTTGATAACAACTCATTATTTCCCTTGCTTCTTTCTACTATAGCAGGATTATCTACTGTTTTAGGAGCTATCATCATATTTTTTACTAAGTCAAGAAATGAAAAATTTTTAACATTTGCTCTTGGCTTTTCTGCCGGTGTAATGATTGCCGTATCATTTACTGATTTATTTCCTACTGCCCAAACCGCTATATCTAAATATCATGGAAATACACCTGGAGTACTATGGTCTATTTTATTCATGTTGATTGGTGCTATAATGGCCTATTTAATAGACCTTTTAATTCCAGAAGGTAACAGCAACAAAATTGCTCAATATGATAATAACTTTGATATTTTCCGAGTTGGCTTAGTATCAACTATCGCTTTGATGATACATAACTTTCCTGAAGGTATAGCAACTTTCGTTTCTGGTTATCAAGATACTACACTTGGAATCACTGTAACACTTGCAATTGCACTCCATAACATACCTGAAGGTATCGCAATTGCCATGCCAATTTATTTTGCAAGCAAAAGTAGAGCCAAGGCTCTTAAGTACTCTTTTATTTCTGGTATGGCAGAGCCATTTGGAGCTTTAATTGCATTCATATGTTTAAAACCATTTATTAATGATCTTATTTTAGGAATCATCTTTGCTGTTGTTTGTGGAATAATGTTATATATCTCTTTTGCAGAGCTTATTCCCTCCTCCCAAAAGTATGGTTATTCTAAAATTGCATTAATATCAATTTTTCTAGGCTTTTGTGTAATGCCTTTAACCCATATTTTCGTTTAAGTTTAATATACACTATTTAAATAAATGTATATTTTTTCATCTTTTATAATTATAATAATATAAGATTGTTTTTAGGAGGATTATATGATTTTATTAGCCACAATTGCACTAGTTGGAATTGGATATACTTTAATTGAAATTGCATATAATTTTATAAATAATATTACAATTCCCTAAAAAATTGCCATTCAAATTAACCTAAATCTTAGATTAATTTGAATGGCATAATTATTTTACAACTTTATACTTCATCACCATTTGTTTCTATTACTTTCTTATACCAGTAATAACTATCTTTTTTATAACGATTCATCGAAGAACCTTCTTCCTCTTCTCTATCTACATATACAAATCCATATCTCTTTTGATAACCATTTAACCAACTTAACAAATCAGTAAATGACCAAGTGCAATAAGCAATTACTTCACAACCTTCTTCAATCGCAATTTTCATTTCTTCAATATGTGCCTTTAAGAAGGCTATTCTATATGGATCATGAATTGAATTATCTTCTTCCTTTTTATCAAAAGCACCTAATCCATTTTCAGATATTATTATTGGTAAATTATATCTGCTTGTAATTTCTCTTAAAGCATATCTTAAGCCCATTGGATCAATAGTCCAATCCCAATCTGTTGTTTTTAAATATGGATTAGATGGATTCTTAAATAATCCTGGTTGTCCTGTAACTTGTCCAGATCCTTTAACACCAGTAGTGTTAAATGTTCCATAAGGAGTTACTCCATCAATTGGATTATATTCACATACAGATGTTTGATAATAATTTACACCCATAAAATCAATTTTTGATGCTGCTTCTTTTAATATTTCTTCATCCCCAGCTTCAAATTTCGGTTCCATATTCCTATTTTTTAAGTAAATAAATGTTGATTTAGGGTAATGTCCATAAGCATACATATCCATCCACCAAAAATTCTTCATATCATCATAATCCATTTTTGACATTGCATTAATTGGATTACAATCAATAGCATAGCTTGGGCTATATGCAAAACTTGCTCCTATTTTCCCATTTGGAACTAGTTTCTTAAATTCCAATACTGTTTTTGCATGTGCCATAAATGCGTGATGATTAACTTGATAAAAAGTTTTTACATCATCAAATTTTCCTGGCGGATGCATTGCTGTAAGCCATCCTAAAGAAGTAAATATATTTTGTTCATTTAATGTAATCCAATACTTAACCTTTGAACCAAAACGTTCGAATAATATTTTTGCATATCTAACAAAATCATCTACTATTTTTCTATCCTCAAATCCATTATATTGATCTACTAATGCTTGTGGTAAATCCCAGTGGAATATTGTAACCATTGGCTCAATATTATATTTTAAGCATTCCTCAATTAGTTCTTCATAAAACTTTAATCCTTTTTCATTTACTTCTCCATTTCCATCCGGAATTATTCTTGCCCATGCAATTGAAAAACGATAAGTCTTAAGTCCCATTTCTGCCATTAACTTAATATCTTCTTTAAATCTATGATAATGATCTACTGCCACATCTCCTGTAGTATGTTTAAAAGTTTTACCTTCAATTCTAACAAATTTATCCCAATTTGTAAGTCCTTTGCCATCTTCTAAATAAGCACCTTCTACTTGATATGCAGCAGATGCACTTCCCCATAAAAACCCTTTAGGCATTTTAAAGTTTCCCATTTTTCTCACCCTCTATTTCTAAAAAAATTGTAATTATAGTTAATTCTAACAAATCATTAATTTAATTTCTATATTAATATTTTCACTCTTTTTATATTACTAATTAGAGATTAAATGCTTTTAATATATCTTTTGGATTTGTAGTTGTTTTTATTTTTTCTATTAACTCAATATCTTCTAGTGATTTTGCTATACTTGATATTATTTCTAAATGTTCATCATGCTTAGCCGCAACAGCAATTAATAGATATGCTGTTTGAGTACCAAATTTTATTCCTTTAGGATATTGTAAAACTATAATTCCTGCCTTTTCAACTTCACTCTTTCCACTTTCCGTACCATGAGGTATAGCAATTCCAAGGCCAATATATGTAGATATTATATTTTCCCTTTCTAACATAGAATCTATATATTCATATTTTGTATAACCATTATTAAATAAAAGTTCACCAGCTCTTATTATAGCTTCTTCCTTAGATTCGCTTTCTAAGCCTAACAAAATATTCCCTTCATTTAATAATGTATTATTTTCAACTTCAAGTAGATCTTCTACAGCATTAATTTCATTGCCCTCATTCTTTTTACTTAACTTCTCATATAAAACTTCTAAATTATCATCTTCTAAAAAGTTTTCTATAAAAATAATTTTATCCTTATTAATCTCTTTTTTTATACTATCCAATAGCCCTTTATGAGTTATTATTATATCAGCATCATCAGGTATATTAGCTACAGATGAATTAACTACTTCTATATCTAAATTAAAATCTTTTATTCTATTTCTAAAATTTGTTGCTCCCATAGTGCTTGACCCCATTCCTACATCACATGCAAACACTATTTTCTTTATATCTTTAATATCCAAGTCTAATTCCTGCACATTTTCCCTATTAGTATTTTTATCATCTTTTTCTCTATATTTTCTTTTTAATAAAAACGCAGATATAAAAAATGAAACTATAGCTCCAACACAAACTCCTAATAAATTTGTTAAAATATCACTTTTATGAGATAGCATCATTATAGAAAAAATACTTCCCGGAGATGCTGTTGCTATTAATCCAGAATTAAAAGTTAAAAAAGTTATTATAGAAACAATACTTCCTATAATTGCTGCTAATAACAATGATGGATTTATTAATATGTATGGAAAATATATTTCGTGTATCCCTCCAAAAAACTGAATTATAGCAGCACTAGGAGCTGACTGTTTCATGGTTCCTTTACTATATATAAAGTAAGATAATATTACACCTAATCCTGGACCAGGATTTGCTTCTAATAAATACAATATTGATTTTCCATATTCATTAACTTGATCTAGTGCTATTACACCTATTATTCCATGATTTATTGCATTATTTAAAAATAGTACTTTTATTGGTTCTATAAATACTGCCAATAACGGTAATAATCCATTTTTAACAATAAAAGATACCCCTATATTCATTACTCCTACAATGATAGTCATACTTGGTCCAATTACAAACAATCCTACTATAGCTAATATCATTCCTATAATAGCAAGTGAAAAATTATTTACTAACATCTCAAATCCAGCTGGAACTTTATCTTTTATTATTTTGTCAAATTTCTTTATTATGTATCCCGATAAAGGTCCCATTACCATTGCTCCTAAAACCATTGGTATACTAGTACTAGCTATTACACCAATTGTTGATATTGCTGCAACAACTCCTCCCCTTGGTCCCCCAGTAACTTTACCTCCCGTAATGCCTACTAATAATGGTAATAAATATTGTGTTAAGGGTTCTACTAGTAATGTTATCTTTTCATTTGGAAAACATCCTGTAGGAGTAAATATAGCAGTTATGAACCCCCATGCTATAAATGCACCTATATTGGGTATAATCATACTACTTATAAAATTTCCAAAGCTCTGTACTTTTTCTTTAATCACTACCTTTTTTCTCCTCTCTAGTTTCCTTTTATATTCCATATGCTAATTTTATCCTTATATTTCTTTTATATCAATTATTTTATAACTATTATTCAAAATTGTATTCACTTCAAAATATTATATAAAGAATAACACCAAAAGCATTTTGAATTTTACTTTTGGTGTTAGACTTTTAGAGATTAAATTTTGAGTTTTAAATATTTATATAAAAATATTATGCGCCTATTAATTTCTTAACTTCATCATAATATTTTTCTACCTTATCTAATACATCAGTATCACCTGATATTTTTGATATTTCAGCTAAAGATTCTTTAATACCTTTTTCATTAATTAAACTTTGTAATTGTACACTTTGAGCATCTTCTTTATTATCATAATGAAGTGCTGCCCCTACGCCTAATAATAAGTTATCTGTATTAATATTAAAGCCTCTTGCTGTAATTAATGGTTTTATTAATCTATCATTTTCATTTAGTTTTCTTAAAGGTTCTCTTCCAACCCTTGCCACATCATCTTTTAAATATGGATTCTTAAATCTATCTATTATTTTATTTATATATTTATAATGAGCTTCTTCATCAAAATTATATTTAGCAATTAATCCTTTTCCACTTTCAATCATTGCCTTTTTAACAAAATCGTAAATAACTTCATCTTTAATACTTTCTTCTATTGTTTCATATCCTTTTAAGTATCCAAAATAAGCAGTTATTGCATGTCCAGTATTTAATGTAAATAGCTTTCTTTCGATATAAGCCATTAAATTATCTACTAAATTCATACCTTCTATCTTAGGTATTTCACCTTTAAATGCTTTTTCTTCAACATTCCATTCATAGTAATTCTCAACTACAACATCTAAAATATTTTCACTTTTCACAGGTGGAACTATTCTATCTACAGAACAATTTGGGAATCCTACAAATTCTTCTAAATAATCAACTTCATCTTTAGTTAAATACTTCTTAACTTCTTCCTCAAGTTGTGAACTAGCCTTAATTGCATTTTCACATGCAATTATGTTTAAATAGTTCTTTACTCCATTTTCTTTTCTAAGAGCTATACCTTTTGCTATTGTTGGTGCTATTCTTGGTAAAACAACCGGCCCAACTGCAGTAGTTATAATTTCAGCTTCAACTATTTCTTTGTATATTTCATTATTTATTGATATAACACCACTTATATCATTAACTTTCTCTTCTGAACACACAGTATCCATTACATGAATTGTATACTCTTTATCTTTATTAATCTTATCAATTATTTCAGTATTTACATCTGCAAATACTACATGATATCCTGCCTTATATAATAATGATCCTATAAAACCTCTTCCTATATTTCCTGCTCCAAATTGAATTGCTTTTTTCATTAATAACTCCTCCTCATATCATCATTTAACATATTAAATATCTCTAAATTACTAGTAAAACTATTAAAATTATTAGTCATCTTAGCGTATTCATTTAATCTTTTTAATTGATTTTTTCCTGTTCTTATTTCTTTACCTTTTAAATATGGATTTTTAAATCTATCAATTGTTTTTTCTATATACCCTAAATTGCTTTTTTCATCAAATTTATATTTAACTGCTATTTTTGATGCACTTTCTTTTACTAAGTCTTTTACTAAGTCTTTTACTAAATCATATATAAACTTATCATTTACACTTTCTTCTATAGATGTGTATCCTCTTAGCTTTCCAAAATACGAGGTCATAGCATACACTGTGTTTATTATAAATATACTTCTTTCAATATAGGCATTTAAATCATCTACAAAATTGGCACTTTCTATACTTGATATATCACCTTTAAATCCATTTCTATCTATTATCCATTGGCAATATTTCTCTGCTTGAGTGTAGAAATCGTTTTCATTTATATTTGGCATTACTATTCTATCAACTAAACAATTTGGAAATCCAATATACTCATCCAAATAATTTATTTCATCTCTATTTAAGTGTTTTTTTATTTCATCTTTAAGTTTTGTACTAGATTCTATAATATTTTCACATGAAATTATATTTAGATTTAGCTTACTTTCATTTTTATTTCTAATCTTTATTCCTTTTGCTATAATTAATGCAACTTGTGGTATATATCTTGATTCAATAGCTGCTGTTATTATTTCAGCATCAACTATTTCATTTATTATTTTATCACTTGTTAACATAACACCACTTATATTATTAACCTGCTCCTCTGTACACTCAATATCTTTTACATGAATTAAATATTGATTATTTTCGTTAAGCTTATTAATTATTTCATTATTTATATCAGAAAAAACTACTTGATAATTTGATTTTGAAAGTAATGGTCCTATAACTCCCCTACCTATATTTCCTGCTCCAAATTGAATTGCCTTTTTCATAAGAAATACCTCTTATTATTTGTTAAAAGTTTTTAATATTTCAAATTTGTCACTTGTATTTTTAAGCTTGTCTACTAACGTTTCATCTTCTAATGATATTGCGATATTAGATAATATTTCTAAATGATCATCTCCAACTCCAGCGATACCAATAACTAAGTATGCTAAATCATCACCAAAGACTACACCATCTGGATACTGAAGAACAACTATTCCCGATTTCTCAACTTCTTTTTTTGCTTCACCAACTCCATGCGGAATTGCTATTCCCATTCCTATATAAGTAGATACTATTTTTTCTCTTTCTTGCATTGCAGCTATATAGTTATTCTTAACGTACCCTTCTTTAACTAATATCTTACCAGCTCTCTCTATAGCATCTTCCTTGCTTTCACTTGATAATCCTAAAATTATATTATCACTCTTTAATATTGAAGTTTCTCTAGCTTGTACTGATGCTGCTACTTCTGCCACCGCAACTTCTTCTAACTCTCTATTTCCATCTGCTCTGTTTTCTAATATAGAATACAGCTTGTCCAGCTTGCTATCTTGTAAGAAATTATCTATAAACACATGATCTGCTTGTGGAGAATTTTTTCTTGCTCTTTCCTCTAACTTTTTATGACTTACAACTATATCTGCATCAGATGGTATTGTATCAACTGATGAATTAATAACCGTTATATTTGAAGCAAAACCTTTTGTTCTATTTCTAAACTTTGTTGCTCCCATTGCACTTGATCCCATTCCAGCATCACAAGCAAATACTATTTTATTGATTACTTCTTTATTAATTACTACCTCTTCATTTTCAGAAACAGTTTCATCATTATTATCACTTAACTTTTTAGCAGCTTTTCTAACTAATGGTGCTGCAACAACAAATGATACAGCTGTAGAAACCGCAACCCCTGCTAGGATTCCAATCATTCCACCCTTTGGTGCTAATGCCATTAAAGCAAATATACTTCCTGGTGATGGAGTTGCTACTAATCCAGCATTAAAAATTGAAAATACTAATATACCTGCAGCACTACCAACTATTGGTGCTATTATTAATAATGGATTCATTAATACATAAGGGAAGTAAATTTCATGAATTCCACCTAGTGCATGTATAATTGCTGCACCTGGTGCCGATTGTTTCATTCCACCTTTACTATAGAAACAATATGCTAATAATACTCCAAGACCTGGACCTGGGTTTGCTTCTAATAAGTACATTATAGATTGCCCAAGTTCTTTCGTCTGCTCAATACCAATTGGACCAATAATACCATGATTTATTGCATTATTTAAAAATAATACCTTAGCTGGCTCAATAAATATTGCTACTAAAGGAAGTAATCCTTTAGAAATTATTACTTCAACCCCTAACTTAAGACCTTCAGTTAAAATTACAACTACTGGTCCTATAGCATAAAATCCAACTATTGCAAGTATTAAACCAATGATTCCAACTGAAAAATTGTTAATTAACATCTCAAATCCTGCTGGAGCTTTACCTTCAATAGCTTTATCAAATTTCTTAATAGTATATCCAGCTAGTGGACCCATTATCATAGCTCCAATAAACATTGGAATATCTGCACCTACTATAACACCTGCAGTTGCAATTGCACCTATTACTCCACCTCTTACATCTCCAACTACTCTACCACCAGTATATCCAACCAATAATGGAAGTAAATACTTTAACATTGGATCAACTAAACTCGCTAATTGCTCGTTAGGAAACCACCCTGTTTCGATGAATAATGCAGTAATTAATCCCCAAGCTATAAATGCTCCTATATTAGGCATTACCATTCCGCTTAAGAACTTACCAAATTTTTGAACTTTCTCCTTGATCATCTCTACTCCTCCATAATACTCTTTAATTCCTTCCTATATAAATCACCTAAAACCTTTTCTATAATATTAGTTAACTCTTCTTCACTACTTTTTTTAATGGATTCCCTAAAGCTTTCCTTCTCTATTATTTCTCCATTTATGTAGCTCATTATATTTATCTGAGTTTGTGTATTTTTTTCAGGAATTAAAGAAACAATTGCAAAATCAATTTCTTTATTATTCTCTATTAACTTTTCTTTTAATCTTACAACTCCAAATTTACAAGAAGTAATATTTTCATCTTTACAATGTAGTAACATCATATTGAATCCTTTTAAATAGGTGCTAGATTTCATTTCTCTTTCAATCAATGACTTTTTTATTTGCTTTGAATGATTTACATTATTAGCAAAAATACTACTAGCTATTCCTATCAAATCGTTTACTGATTCTACATAGTTAATTTCTCTTACTTTTACTTCTTCTATTATTGAAATTATTTCAGTGCCCAAATTTGTTATACTTTTTATTTTATCTTTGTCACACTTAACTTCTTTTTTTGCTAATTTTTTAAATATTCTATCCTTAGAATATCTATGAATAAATTCTTTTAACTTTATTTTATCCTTTTGTAGAAACATTGGATTTAAGCAAATATGCTTATAATCTACATCTAACTCTACTGTTGATATTATAAAGTCGATACCTTCATTTTTTAACTTATCTGTATCAATATTTATAGCTGATATACTACTTTTAATATCCAAGTTTTGATATTCTTTTTTTATATTTACAGCTAATAACCTTGATGTTCCAATACCTGTTGGACATGCTATTACAACTGATAAGTTTTCACTTTTTATATTTTCTTCTATTGCAGCAGCAATGTGCATTGCTATATACGCAACTTCAGATTCTGGTATTTTATCTACTTTAGTAATTTTCTTTAATATTTCACAAGCATTTTCACAAGAATCATAAATTTCTTTATACTGTTCCTTTATATTTTCTAATAATGGATTTCTAATATTAAGTTTCATAGTCATTCTACTAACTGCAGGAACTAAATGATTATATATATCTTTGCTTAATTTTTGCTTATTAAGTATTTCAATATTAAAGTCTTTTTCAACCTCTGATATTATATAATTAGAAATTTGCTTAATATCTAAGTTATCTAAATCAATATCATTTTCTACTTTATTTAATCTTAATCTTGCTCCCTTTAAATGCATTGTTATATAACCAATTTCATCTTTAGGAATTTCAATAATAAATATTTTTTCTAATTCATTTGTTATTTCAGTTGCAACTGCAAATTCAGGTAATAATTCTAATTCACTTAATGAATCTTTATCCATTGAAATTTTTTCACCATTTTTTATTCGTTGAACTGCTAACGATATATGAACAACTAATCCAATATAATCACTATCTATAAGTTTAAAATTACATTTATCCTCTAAATCTGATACGATTTTTTCTATATCTCTAATTATTGTTTTATCAATAAAATTAAGCATTCTATTTTCTATTGAAAACTCTATACTATTTTCAGTATTTGGATTATTCAACGATTTTTTTAAAAGCTTTATTAACTCTTTTTCATCTAGAGTCTTGTACAAAATATCTGCTAATACTTTTCTATAATTATTTTCATTACCTTCTAGATAAATCCCTAAACCTTGTTTTCTAATAAGCTTTATATCAAATTCTTTTAACCACGCTTCAACTCCATCTAAATCATTACTTAAAGTTCCCTCTGAAACTTTTAATTGATTAGTAAAGTAAAATAATTTTAATGGTTCTTTATTTACTAATAGCTCACCTAAAATAATTCTTTTTCTTTCATCTTTGGTATATTCTTTTTGAATACTTTCAACTTCTAGAAGTTCTAATATTAATTGTTGATTCTCTAGATTTTCATCTATTATTAAACCAACACCTGGTTTTTTAATAAAATTAAATCCATTTTCATCTAACCATTCTTCAATTTTAGGCATCTCTCTTAATACAGTTCTTGAACTTATATTTAAGCTTTCAGCAATTGTCGAAATAGTTATAGGATTTTTACTAGTTGATTTAGTTAAAATTTGTATAATTTGTTTTTGTCTAGACATTAATTTTTTCTTTCTCATAGGCTCTCCTATTAGTGACATTTTTAAATATCAACTACTTACAATTTTATTTTATCTCTATTATTCGTTTACATCAATCTATTCATATGTCATAAATGTCCCCATCACTTAGTGACAAATTTGAGAATATTTATATTTTATTACAGATATAACTTTATTGCACCTTTATCTTTATATATTTTAAATTATCCCCCTTATTTATAGTTATTGAAGAAAAAAAGAAGTGCCCTAAAACACTTCTATTCCTTATTATACTTCCTTATTGCTAATTTTAAAGCTTCATCTTCTAAATCTGAGTATCCTTTAAAAATAACTTCATCTATATCTTCATTATTAAATAAAAACGTATAATCATTCCCTAAATAGCCTTCTGGATATAAAACCCCAAGATAATCCCAAAGTTTTTCTTCCTCACCCTGTAACTGCATTCTGCCCACTATCATTAGCTTTTTATACCCACCTTTTAAAACTACAATAGATCCTAGTGCTAAAAGTTCTTGTTTATTATTCTCCAATTTATGTACCCCCTATAATATAATACTTCTTATATATCATCATTATAGATTATACATATTTCTATTAAATTATAATAGCTATTTAATAAATATCTATAGCTTTTATATCTAATAATAAAGTTTTATCTTAATCTACTTTCTAATTGTTCTTTAAGTTCTTCATATCCTGGTTTACCTAAAAGTGCAAACATATTCTTCTTATACTCTTCTACTCCTGGTTGATTGAACGGATTTATTCCCAATAAATATCCGCTGATTCCACATGATTTTTCAAAGAAATAAACTAATTTCCCAAAATAATATGGAGTTAATTCAGGTATATTTATAATAATATTAGGCACTCCCCCATCATTATGTGCTAATACAGTTCCTTCGAATGCCTTTTTATTCACATAGTCGATAGTTTTCCCTTTTAAAAAGTTTAATCCATCAACATTACCTTCCATTTCACCAATAACTATATTTTTATTGACCTTTTCAACATTAAGAACTGTTTCAAACATTATTCTACTACCATCTTGAATAAATTGTCCCATTGAATGTAAATCTGTTGAAAAGTCAACTGCAGCTGGGAAAATTCCCTTTTTATCTTTTCCTTCTGACTCTCCATATAATTGCTTCCACCATTCATTAAAATAATGTAATGATGGTTCGTAATTAACTAAAACCTCAATTGATTTTCCTTTATTATATAAAATATTTCTTAATGCTGCATATTTATAACAATCATTTTCTTCTAATGAACTACTAGAATATTTTTCTCTTGCATCTGCTGCACCTTTCATAATTTCATCAATGTTAATACCAGCCACTGAAATCGGTAATAATCCAACTGCTGTTAATACAGTAAATCTACCACCTACATTATCAGGTATAACAAATGTTTCATATCCCATTTCATTTGATAATCCCTTTAATGCTCCTCTTTCTCTATCTGTTGTTACAAATATTCTTTCTCTAGCTTCATCAGCTCCATATTTCTCTTCCATATACTTCTTAAATAATCTAAAAGCTATAGCTGGTTCTGTTGTTGTTCCTGACTTAGATATTACATTTACTGAAATATCTATACCATCAATAACCTCAAATAATTCTGATATATAAGTAGAGCTTATATTATTTCCTACAAAAAATACTTTTGGAGCTTTCCTTTTTGACTTAGGCAACATATTATTAAAATTACTAGTTAGCATTTCAATAGCTGCTCTTGATCCTAAATATGAACCGCCAATTCCAATTACTATCAATACATCTGAATTACTTCTTATTTTCTCTGCTGCAACCTTTATTCTTTCAAATTCTTCTCTATCATAATTTTTAGGTAAGTCCAACCACCCTAAAAAGTCATTTCCTGCACCTGTTCCATTATGAATAACTTCATGTGCACTATTAACCATTGCTTTCATATATCCAATTTCATTTTCATTAATAAATCCTTCTAATTTTGACACATCTAACGATAAACTTCTCATACTCACACTCTCCCATAATAATTTATTTTTAATAAAATGGACTATATCAAAATCAATTTACATTACAATTCGATATAATCCATTCATTTACTTTTAAATTTTATTTACTACTCAACAGTTACTGACTTTGCAAGATTTCTTGGCTTGTCTATATCACAACCTCTTTCAGTTGCTACATAGTATGCTAATAACTGTAATACAACAGCTCCTAATATAGGTGCTATTCTAGTTGAAATTTGTGGTATTCTTATAATTTCATCAAAAACAGATAAATCTACTTCTTGATTTTCATATGCTATACCAATAATTTCAGCTCCTCTAGATTTAACTTCTCTGATATTACTAATCATTTTATCCTTTAAATTACTTTGAGTTAATAATGCTATTATTTTTGTTCCTGGTTCTATTAATGCTATAGTTCCATGCTTAAGCTCTCCACCAGCATATGCTTCTGAATGAATATAAGCTATCTCTTTTATCTTAAGAGCTCCTTCTATTGCTAATGCATAATCAACATCTCTTCCTAAATAGAACAAATCTTTTTCTTGAGATATAAGTTTAGCAATCTTAGCAATTTGAGCTTTCTGATTTAACACTTCTTCTACCTTACTTGGTAACTCTAATAATGCATTTTTAATCTCAGCTTCTTCTTCAGATTTTAATAATCCTTTTAAATCTGCTAAATACATTCCTAATAGGTTCATTACAACAGCTTGAGTTGTATAAGCTTTAGTTGATGCTACTGCAATTTCTGGTCCAGCCATAGTGTATATTACACTATCTGCTTCTCTAGAAATACTACTTCCAACAACATTAGTTATAGCTAATGTTTTAGCTCCTATTTTCTTTGCATCTCTAAGAACTGCTAATGTATCAGCTGTTTCTCCTGACTGACTTAATGTAACTATAAGTGTCTTATTAGTTACTATTGGGTTTCTATATCTAAACTCAGATGCAATTGCTACTTCAACAGGTATTCTTGCTAAATCTTCAATAGCTACCTTTCCCATTAGACCTGCATTATATGCAGTTCCACATGCAACAATATATATTCTATCCATATTTTCTAATTCTTCTGATGTAAGCTTAAAATCACCTAAATTAACTTTTTCATTTAAAGCTACTCTTCCTGCCATTGTATCTTTAATTGCTTTTGGTTGCTCATGAATTTCTTTTAACATGAAAGAATCATAACCACCTTTTTCTGCTGCATCCTCATTCCATGTTACTTTATATATTTCTTTGTTTATTTTATCTCCATTTGCTTCAAATACTTCAACACCTTCATTTGTTAATACAACAAATTCATTATCCTCTAAAAGATAAATATCTCTAGTATAATTTAATACTGCTGGTATATCAGATGCTATAAATGTTTCACCTTGTCCTATTCCAACTATTAATGGACTATCTTTTCTAACAGCAACTATCTTATCTGGTTCTTGCCCAGAAACTACTCCTAAAGCATAACTACCTTCTAATTTTTCAGTAGCCTTTACTACTGCTTCAAAAAGATTGCCATTATAATAATAATGAATTAAGTTTGGTATTACCTCTGTATCTGTTGCAGATTTAAATTCATACCCTTCGCTTTTTAACCATTGGGTAAGCTCACTATAATTTTCAATAATTCCATTATGAACTACAGTAATATCACCTTTTGATGTTTGATGTGGATGTGAATTTACATCTGAAGGCTCTCCATGAGTTGCCCATCTTGTATGTCCAATTCCTATTGTTCCTTCTGCTGAGTTATTTGATAATTCTTCAACAAGATTTGATAAACGACCTTTATGCTTTCTTATTTCAACTTTACCATTATTAATAACTGCTATTCCAGCTGAATCATATCCTCTATATTCTAATTTTGATAATCCTTCTATTAAGAAATCACTTGCTTTCTTCTTTCCTACATAACCAACTATTCCGCACATATATTTTCTTCCTTCCTTACTTTTATTTTTTATAAACCGAATTATTAGTTTAAGATGGAACTTTAATTCAACCTTTAGGTTAGAATTGGTTATACCCCAAGTACACTTAGTCTAAGGGCGTGTCTTTTGTTATCTACTACCTAAAGAGGTAGTAGTGTTGTAACAGCTATCCACCATAAAAAATTTATTGTAATAATTTAATTCAAACATTGTAAAACTACATACAAATGCTGTGACATTAAAAAAATACAATCAAGGTTTTAACACCAGACTAGACCTGTCCTACAAATCGCTTCATAGTTTTACTAGTCGCTAACGGTAGTGCGATACCGTGGGGCACCCGCCGAAGAATTCGATACTCCCCATCCTCGTCAACTTAAGTGAGCCTCCAAATCTTCGATTTGGTTAGGCGAACTTGCTCCTACGATAGTAGGAGTTTCCTTTTCATTAAGGAAACTCAGATTAAACTGAGTAAGTTCAGCGTGCCGAATTAAAATTCAGAGCTTCACTTAAGTTCTGGCGCTTTTATGAAATTTTTTTCTGCTGTATTACTATAATAATCACATCCTTTGCTAATTATTTAGTATACCACCCCATAATTTTATCATAAAATAAACATTTGTCTATAGCAGTTATATAAATACCTAATCCATATATCACTATAAACAGTAACTCAAATAATATTATTATATGCATAAAGATGAAAAAAATAGATAAAAATAGGAAAAAGTAAATTATTATTAGTTGATAAATTTGTAGTTTATTTAAAGTTTTATAAATATTATTAAAAATGTATGTAAGGTAAAAAACACACATAATTTAGCAAGTTAGATGTATAAATTATTAAATTCTTGGCAAGAATACCTAAGAGAGTTTAAAAACAGGAGGTAATGTGAAATGTCAGATTTAGAAATTAATAGAAGATCTATAGATGTTCCAAATAGTGCAAAGAAAGCGAGAAAAAATGGAAAGGTTCCAGGAGTTTTATATGGTAAGGCAATAAAGAACTTATTATTTGAAGTTGGAGAACTTGAATTAGCTCATGAAGTAGCAAGAAATGGGCAACATGGAGTTCTTGATTTTTGTTTAGATGGAGAAAAACATAAAGGATTAATCAAAGAAGTTCAAAAAGATCCTGTAACTAACAAAATTATTCATTTAGATTTAGAAGAAGTAAACGGAGCAGAAAAAGTTGTTTCTTCAGTTCCAATTCATTATATAGGAGAAGAGTTCCTAAATAAGAAGGGAATTGTATTACAAAAAGAAAAGGATAGTGTAAAGGTTGAATGTACAGTTGATTCAATACCTAAATATATAGATTTTAATATAGGTACAGGAACTGTTGGATCTGTTTATAAATTTGGGGATTTAGAAGTGGCATCAGAAATATCAGTATTAGATGATTTAAATTCAGTAATTGCATCTATTAGCTATGAACGAAATACAGTTAGTAGAGATATGGAAGAAGCAGAAGATGCTGATGTAAAAGATGTTGCAGAATAAAAAAATATATTAAAAATAGAATAAAAAATATACTAAAAATAAGAGTTATAAATAATTTTAAAGATAACTCTTATTTTTTTATTTAAATTTATAAGATTTTGGTATATAATAACTAATGTATGGACTACTGAAAATGGAATCTGTTAAGTTGATATGAAAAAATAGCTTGATTTTTCATAGAATTGCTCGCTCTTTGAAAATTAT